>ENA-OSEO01000117-OSEO01000117.1-sediment-metagenome-genome-assembly--contig:-NODE-117-length-214143-cov-8.006185_pt1 | contig 214143 bp, 189 predicted proteins | sample MGYA00237883_ERZ534232 | MGnify/ENA metagenome assembly ERZ534232
AACATATTGTTAATCAAATCCGATGGTTATTATACAAGACGCAAAAGAAAAGTCAACCCCTAAATGCCGTTTTCACTTATATTTTCAAGTAGATAGCTTTGCTAACAGGTTTTTACGAACTCATCAATTCTTGGTCCTTATTCTTTGGCCCTCCAGTGATATTTTCCATGGGTAGGATGTGATTATAATTCCTTAGCAGGTGCTACTAACCCAACAGCGGCAACAGACTCGCCGCTTACTCGAATCCGGATATGTCCCATCTTACCATAAAGCGGCTTGCGATCTTTCATTACACCTTTTATTGTCTTCTCAACGGTAGGGATATATTTATACTTTTTAGTCACGGGCTGAGATGTACAGTAAAGCTTGGAGGTATACTTCTTTAGTCGTTTGATATCGCTCGCTTGGGGAATAGCCGCTCCGCCAACTTTCGATGTCAATATACCAATAGGATCGCTCTCAAGCATTTTTCCCCACACCTCGTCTGAATGAGCATTTTCCGACCCGTGGTGCGGAATTTTAAATATCTGCGATTTACCCTGTGGACGGTTCTGGGAACGAACTATTGCGGACCAGCCAGTCCGGCGGCTATTGGTTTCTTCAAGGTCAGAGCCCAAGAGGATTTTCGGCTTGCCGTTTATCATGATAAGCAAGACGGCTGCGCTATGGTTCCGTGTGGGAACAGGGATAACCCTTCTCACAGGGCTTTCGGTGGCAACCCCAATCAAACCGCGAAGTTCAGCCAAGCAATCCAGAACCGACTCGGAAGATGGGGACAAAGCCCACACTTCCACTGAGTGGTTATTGTACTGTTTCTTATAAATCCGTTTATCGGCTGATAGCACATTATATATTAAATCAGGGCTATTCTGACAACACCTTTTCCTTATGGTCTTCATTATCGAAGCCATTTGTTTAGTACCACATGTCTCCCGGTCTGTAAGAACAGGCTGATCCAGCCCGGAATAGATATCTACCAAAGTCATGAATTCCTTTTTCAGCAGCGCTTCCGAAAAGCATATACAAGAGCTTTCACAAGTATTAGCAACCTGAGAAGCACCTTTAATATGATCACTATGCCAGTGGGATATCACAAAAAGCTTGACAGCACGCGCAGGATCAACATCTAAATCCCGTAAGTACAATAGCGGTGTAGCATTTTTCGTAGACGGGTCTAAACATGAATCGATTATAAGCCATTCATTATGGCCAAGATGTATGACGCAACATTCACCGTATCCTGGCCCGAATAGCGATACTTCAATTTCGTCAGAGTTCGGGGGAGCATGTTGAATTTGATTTGAAGAACTCGGCAAACTTTTCCCCCATCTCTTCAGAACGTGCGATGTCAGCTCTTGAAGGCCCAGTTAGCCGTCGGAATCTTATACGAGACTCCCTGCTCCTCCCCCTGCCGGGATAATCGAAAAAACCAACAGACCAATAAAAAACAGACCCGGGTTTTATTAAAGAAACTTCGTTTGGGGTAATGTCTTCGGTGTCAATAGTTACAAATTGATCTCCAACATCAGGATTTGTCTTATCAGTTATGATAGCGGTGAATTCAGAACCGCGAAATTCTACCACGCGCCCTTCCCATTGTTGGAGCATTTTGAAGCTGCCTTTCAGCGGTTCAAGAAGGGTAATTAATTTGGGCGGGACATCAGGTGTCTTCTTATCTGAAGCAGTTAACCCTGAATCATCTTCGTCTGACGTGGAACCCTCGATAGCTGGATCTTTCAAAGCACCTGGAATGTCATAACTGGGATAATCAGGAAGGTAGTTATCAGATGCATCTGGCTGATACTCTGGAAGTGCTGTTCTCATATCTCGATCGCTTTCTTCAATGTTTCTTCACAGACACTCTTTGAATACTTTAGCACATCTTCCCAATTATTATATAGAATATCAGCAGAACTTAGTTTAACCTCATTGCCATCTTTAATACAAGACAGCTCGACATGATTGTTTACGCTAAAATGGACACCGGTAAAGTCACTCTTAATCGGTGTAAGTGTTATTTGGACATAACCATTTAGGTCATCAGGTCTGGGACTTTGCACGGTAACGGCTTTCATTCCCACACGCTCAGGCAACTCATTCCAATATTTCTTTGGAACTAAGTTATCGCCAATCCTGTGCCAGATTTCTTCCTCATCTATCTTGTACGATAAATCCAGATTTATTCCCATCTTGCTTATCGGCGTATGATCGAGGATCTTTAACGCAGAGACAACTAAATCACGCATCGGCAAAGAGGACGAAACATCGTTGGTTCGGGCTATCAATTTATCATGCATTACATCAATAGAAAGCCACGCCAAACTAAATTTCGACAACTGCTTGTGTACAATCTCGACCTTAGCAGCTTTATTATCATCTTCGCTGATTAAGGCATGCCTTAAGAGCCATTCGGGGTGAAAAATAGCAGGATTAAAGGACCCCACAAGAACTATGCTCGGCGCCTCTGATTGCAATGAATAATTTTGCATTTTCCGCAAGAATATTTATGGGTTACAGATATTTTTTATTCCTAAAGCAAAAACTCGAAGTTGTCAAGGAGATTTGCTGTTCAATAGTTGGGACGTCATGTCCAAAAGCCGGCTGCCGCCACTTCTTCATTCATGACCTGCAACTTTTCCTAAAGACTGAGAGCAGCCTCCACCGCCGCTTTGGTCGCTCCACGTCAGCCCTCATTATCACAAGTCCACTCGGGTTAGGCATGTCGCTCTTGACGTGATTCGTCAGTATTCTCAGCCCCTTTTCTTCGAAGACTCCCCAATGATTTCCATACCTCGGACAAAGGCTCTCTTGAGGGTCTCGTCCCTGACAAACGATTCGTAATCCGTATCTAAAGTCCAGCTCAGGATGAATTCTATCTCGTCGAGCATGTGGCGGATGTACTCAGCCGATGAGAAGGACACGCTCCACCTCCTTGAGAATGTGCGGTCCGATATGAGGGCTGAGCCCCTCCGGAGTAACCACTTCCACCTTGCGCTCCAGGATTGCTTCCAGAAGAAACGAAACTTCCATGAAATTATCGAAGGTATGCTTTTCAGGCCTGAATTCCACCAGAATGTCAATATCACTTGAGAGCTTCTGGTCACCCCGCACGAAGGACCCAAACAATCCAAGACTGATGACGCCCAAGAAAACAAGCCGATCTCGTTCTTCCAGGACGCGCGTAATGATATCTTCCTTAGTGGCGGCCTTCTTCATGGATCCCCCTTCCCCATGGATGACTTCACGATATAAGGAAATCCGATAGATTGCAATAGAATCGGCGCCTGGACTCGGAAAGCGACCCACAATCGGTATGCGGTTTCCTCCTATCCCCCGTATGCATCACCCAATCATCGCAAAGCAGCGCGCACGGAAACCCGGCCGTTGGTCCGTACCTGAAGACCGAATCCCACGCACCGTCGTCTGCCGGTGGAAAAACGATCCGCACCGAGGAACTACGGGGCTTCGAGCCGCGTACCGCTGCAACTCTGGGCTGCACGATACGGCGACCAGGTATGAAACCCACCGCCTCGGCACCCCTTTTTTCCCCGGCCTATCCGAAAATCGTCCGCCTCCAATAAACCTGGGGCCGCCTTCCAGGGTCTGCTTGCATAGCAGGCCGGTGAAAAACGCGATCTGCGGCGTTGCGCATCACCCTTCGTCATTGCGGCGTACTCTCTATGTACGCCTCATTCCCCAGGGTTCGCGCTCCTGGCATCTCATCGTTGTTCACCGGCCTGCCCGAAAAGTTGTTTGTCGGCGAGCCGGCCCTTCAACAGAACCGATGCCGGCGAACCGGCGCGTCAGGCAGACCCGCGACCCCGGGGGATGGAAAACACACGGCGCTTCGGACGGTGACTGCGGCCATCCTTCACGCAACCCCAAGTTCGGACGGCGTTCATGAACATCACCATCCTGGGATCCGGCACCGGCATACCTTCAATCCGGAGGGCTTCTCCGGGCATTCTCGTGGAAGCGCAAAACCGGTTCATCCTCCTGGATTCGGGACCCGGGACCCTCCGCCAATTGTCCCGGATCGGCGTCGGTTGCCACCAATTGGACTTCCTGTGTTACACCCATTTCCATCCGGATCATACTTTGGATCTTCTCGCATTTCTGTTCGCTTCCCGGAACCCGCTTCAACCCCGCCGGGACCGACCCTTCGAGATCCTGGGCCCCGCCGGACTCGAGGCCTGGCTGCAACGGGCCCGGGATTTGTACGGGGACTGGGTGGCGCCCGCCCAGGGGACCTGCCGCATCCGCGAATTCCCGCAGGCCGGCGGCTGGCATACCCTGACGCCGGGCTTGACGTTGCATGCCGTACCCGTGGATCATACGCCCCAAAGTCTGGGATTCCGGCTCCGGGACAGTAAGGGCCGCACCATGGCCTACAGCGGCGACACGGACGCATGCGACTCCCTGGTGGATTTGGGCCGGGGCGTGGACGTCTTCTTCCTGGATTGCTCCATGCCCGACGATCAGCGCATCCCGGGACATCTGACCCCTTCTCTGGCGGCGGACATCGCCGCCCGCGCCCAGGCCCGCCGGCTCGTGTTGACCCATTTCTACCCTCCCTGTGATCGGGTGGACGTGGTACAATCTTGTAGAGACCGTTTCGCCGGCGAGATAACCGCCGCCGAAGACCTGATGACGATCACCCTGTAAGCGTTGGAAACCGCCGACTTCCGGAAAGGAGAACCGCCGTGCACCGAGTAATCGCCGCCTCGATGGTGTTCCTGGCATTGGGTTTTGCCGCACAGACCCGGGTTTATGGGTCCGTATTCGTCGACCTGCAGGCCCGCTTGATCCAGGAGGGATTCGAGGAGGAATTCATCCGCGGCGTTTACGAGTCTCCGTCGGTGCGGTTCGAGCCCAGACCCGTTCTGAGCTACTTCACCATCCGCGAATCCAGACTCAACTACAACCAGTTTCTGGAACCTTCATCGGTCCAATTGTGCAGAGAGTATGTGGATCGACACCGGGAGACGCTGGAGGCCGTCGAAAAGCGCACGCACGTCCCCCCCGCTCTGCTGGCCGCGCTCTTCATGGTGGAAACCCGCCTGGGCACGTATACGGGACGGTTCAATGTGCTCAATATCCTGAGCAGCCTGTCCGTCTCCCATCATCCCGAGACCATGAAGGATCTCTTCGACCAGCTCAAGCCGGAGGAACGGGAACAAACCACCTTCGAGGACTTCCAATCCTTCTGCGCCCGGAAATCGGATTGGGCGTATAAGGAACTCGTGGCGTTCCTCGGATATACCCGGGCCGTGAACTCCACCCCCCACGATATCCAGGGCTCCCTGGCCGGAGCCATCGGCATTCCCCAGTTCATTCCGTCCAATGTATTGCGTTACGGCAAGGACGGGGACGGGGACGGGAAAGTGGACCTGTTCTCCCATGAAGATGCGTTGCACAGCGCGGCCCATATCCTGACGGCCTGCGGCTGGAAGAAGGACATGGGCAGAGCGGAACGCCGAAAAGCGCTTCTGTGTTACAACCGCAGCGGACCCTATGCGGACACCATTCTGGAACTGGCCCGCAGGGTGGCCGGGGAGCCCGCCGTCGAGCCATGAAATCCGACCCGCGGTACCTGGATCTGAACACGTATCTGAGGAGCCGTTTCGGATGCCGGGTCCAGAAGATCCCCCTGGATGCCGGGCTCTCCTGCCCCAATCGGGACGGAACCAAAGGCATCCATGGCTGCGCCTACTGTAACGCCCGAGGCTCGGGTACCGGGAGACACCGAGACCAACCCTCCATCCGCGAGCAGCTGCGGGAGGGAATCCGCTTCGGACGGAGGCGATACAAGGCCGTCAAGTTTCTGGCCTACTTCCAATCCTTCTCCAATACGTACGCCCCGCTTCCCGTTCTGCGGGACCTTTACGAACAGGCGTTGAGCGAGCCGGACGTGGTGGGATTGTGCATCGGCACCCGTCCCGACTGCGTCGACGAGGGCGTACTGGACCTCATCGGGGAAGTGGGCCGCGACCGGATGATCTGGATGGAGTACGGTCTTCAGTCCGCCTGGGATCACACTCTGAACGCCATCGGGCGGGGGCACAAGGTGGAGGATTTTTCCCAAGCCGTGCGTCTTACCCGCCAACGGGGACTCCTGGTCTGCGCCCACGTGATCCTGGGTCTCCCGGGGGAAACCCGCGAACACGCGCTCCACACCGCCGGCTTCTGCGCCCGATGCGGCATCGACGGAATCAAGTTCCATCACCTGTACGTCGTCCGGAACACTCCCCTGGAAGAGGTGCACCGTTCAGGGGAATACCATCCCCTTCCCCAGGACCTCTATGTACGGTGGGTGGTCGATTTTATGGAAATGCTTCCTCCGTCCACGGTGATTCAGCGTCTGTCCGGCGACCCGGACCCCGCGGAGCTGATCGCCCCCGAATGGTCCCTGGACAAAGCCGGCACGCGAAACGGGATCCTCCGCGAACTGGAACGCCGGAACTCCCGTCAGGGAATCCGGTGGACCTGAATCCGGAAAGGCGGCTCCTTCCGTTGTTCTCCGCTGTTTTTCCGTAACAGGCCGGTAACAGCACCGGCTGAAATAAGGCGTGGGCGAGGGGGCCCGAACGGAAGGCGAAGAGCGGGAGGCCTTCAACCCACGGGGTTCGCCGCCCATTCCTTAAAGGCGCGCCGCACCCGCTCCAGGCATTCGTCCAATCGCGACACAAACGTGTCCGCATCCGCCGAGACACCCAGCACCCGCTTGGCGAGAGCCGAAAGTTCGGCGGGCTTGGAGGGTATGGCGTGGATCTGCCGGTCCTCCAACAACTGAAGCGCATGCTCCACTTTCCGGAGAAAGGTGTAATCCTGAGACAGTTGCTCCGCCACGGGCCCGGGTAACAGCGCCGAGGCCCGGAATGCATCCAGGGCGGCCAGGGTGTTCCCCGTGATCACCTCCGGGTGTTCCCCTCCATGCAGCAATTGAAGGCCCTGCACCAGAAACTCCACGTCCCTCAATCCCCCCAGCCCGTCCTTCACATCCGTGGAAGGCGCGGCGCTCCGGACGATCCTCCGGACTCCTTGTTCCCGCATCCTTTCGATGTTTTGAACCACCTGATCCCGGGCTCTCGGCTTGAGGATCACCGGTCGCATGCGATGGAGAAAGGCCCGTCCCAGTTCCAGGTTTCCGGCCACGGGTCTCATTTTGAGCAACGCCTGGATTTCCCACAAAGACGCCCTTTCCTCATAATAGCGTATCAGCGCGGACAGGGAGGGAACCAGATCGCCCGCGGTTCCGTAAGGCCTTAACCGCAAGTCCACCCGGTACACATAGCCGGCTTCCGTATGCACGGATAAATCGGCCCGGAGCCGTTCCACGGCGCGGGTGAAGAGGACCTTGTCGGGGCCCTGGGCCTTCGCGGCGGAGGAACCCGCCGGAAGCCCGTCATCGAAGGCGGCCACCAGATCGATGTCCGAGCTGTAGTTGAGTTCATCGCCTCCCAGTTTCCCCATGGCGAAGACGCAGAGGCGGTTCTCCGGTTCCGGCGCCTGCGCGTACTCCTTTCCTTCTTCCCGCAGGGTGCGCCACACTTTCTCCAGGGCTTTGCCCGTCAGGGCTTCCGCAAGGCAGGACAATTCATGGGTAATGCGACGGCAGGGAACGTTCAGATACATGTCCCGGGCGCCGATCCGCAGGATCTCTCTTCTGCGGAATCTTCTGAGTTCGTTCAGCCACACCGTCTCCCCCGGTCCGCCTTCCAGGAACGCCCCCAGTTCGTCTTCCAGGTCGGGTCTCTCCTTGGCGCCGTGCAGATTTTCCGGGAGAATGAGCCAGTCCAGAAAACCGGGATGGCGGATCAACGTATCCGAGAGAAATTGGCTTCCCGCGAACAGGGTCAACATCATTTCCAATCGCATGGGCTGCGCCAGCAGCATGTTGTACTGGTAGTCGGCGGCCGCCGTCATGCGCATGAATCGTTCCAGATTATTCAACGCCATGTCGGCATCCGGAGTTCCCGCCAGAATGTCCGCGGCCAGCACAGCCAACCGGGCGAAGACGGTTCTGGAACTTCCGGTTCCGGCCAGAAAGCGGAGATTCACGTAGGCTCTTTCCGGATCCCGGAACCCGGCCTCGGCCAGAATCTTCCGGCGGGCCGTCTCCGAGATATCCTCGGAAAGAACCAGGTCCGCCACGGTGCCCGTGTCCCCGCCGGGAAGGGAATCCCTGCCGAAATGCTGCTCCACGAAAGCCCGCACGGCCGCGGTGTGCGTCTCGAAGTCGAGATAGAGCCGTTGGGCCGCATCCAGCCCGTGTCCCCGCTGATAGCCCATGCGCCGGGCCAGATGGCCGAACTCCAGCGAGTCCTTGTCCGGCAGAAACAAATCCTCCGCGGACCCCCGAAGCATCCGCAGTCCATTGATCAGGTTGCGCAGGAAGTCATAGGCGGCGGTGAGGCGTTCCGCTTCCGAGGGGGACAGGATCCCTCCCTCCTCCAGCGCGGACAAGGCTTCATGGATGCGGGGAGTCCTGAGTCGGGGCAGGTCCCGCCCGTGGATCACCTGGAGAATCTGAACGTCGTATTCCAGATCCACGAGCCCTCCCGGGCTGAATTTGGCGTTGAGTCGCTGGTCTTTCACCTTTTCGGCAAATTGCCGTTTCCGGAGATCCAGAATTTCGGCCGGATCGATGCTCCTGGACGCATATACCATTCCGTCCCGCAATCGCTCGATTCGGGACCCCAGTTCCGCATCGCCTCCAATGGCCCGGAGGCGCACCAATGCCAGGCGTTCATACGAGTGGGCCTGGCCGTCCTTACCGTAGTATCGGCAGAACGTTTCCAGGCTGCACGCCAGAGGGCCTCCGCTTCCATAGGGCCTCAAGCGGAGATCGATCCGAAAAATCCCCTGCCGTTTGGATTCGATGAATCGAATCACTTCACGCACCAGGCGATCGAAAAACTCGAAATTCGGTATGGAACGGTCTCCATCCGTCGTCCCGTTGTCGCTGTAGACGAACAGAATCTCGATATCCGACGCATATCCCAGGGCCGCCCCCCCCAGCTTGCCCAAGCCCAGCACCGCGAAACGGCCTTCCAGGTCCCCCACGCTTCTGGGAACACCGTATCGCTCCACCAGATACCCGTACACGGCTTGCACCGCGGCATTGACCACAAGCTCCGCCAGGCGCGTGAGCCTTTTGGACAGGGTCCTGAAATCGATTCCGCCCAGGATGTGGTCCAGGTCGATCAGAAAAATCTCCCGATCCTTGAACCGGTTCAGCCGGTTGTGCAGGTCTTGGAAGTCCTCCGCTCCTTCCAGACTCCGACGGAGCTTCTCGGCAAGGCTCTCCGGGGGCGTGCTGAACCGGTGACCGTTCACCTGGGAATCCAGCATGGGCAGCAAGGTTTCGTACTGAAGCCGGACGAATTCCTCCCAGAGCACGTCGCTGGTCCCCAGGACGCGCGCCAGGTCCCTCAGCGTTTCCGGATTGGATAACAGGTCCATCCATCGTCCTTCCTTGGGCAGCCGCAGAACATCTTCCACCAGAAACCGGAAACGGCGGACGGCCGCGTACGGATCCGGAGCTTTCTCCAGAAAATAGGAGAACTGCTTGGTCAGCAGAACGGACAGTTTGATCTGCCGGATGGTTTCCGGATCTTCGATTTTACGACCCCGGGAGTCCACGAACTCGATTTCGTCTTCAACCCGCCCCTGGGGCGTTCGGATTCGGACCCGTTCGATGGACAGGTTGTGCAACGACAGCGCATTCGTAAGCATGTACAGAAAAGCGAACGTATCCTGCCCGACCACTTTCATGCGCGTGTTTGGTCCGCTTTCGTTGTCCATTTCGATAGACACGGGATACAATACTCGATCCGTTCCCAACTTGTGCGCGGCCAATCGCTTGATCACCAGATCGTTCACTCGGGAGGCGGCTCGATTCAGCGACTCGTCATCTCCCTGCTCCAACAGATGGAATACTTCCTCCACGCGTTCCTTGAATTCCGCGGCCCAGGACTCGAACTGCCGGGCCGCAGGCGCCACGCCCGAGAAATGATCCACGATGCGACGGCGGACTCGGGGTTCCGCCTGCTCACCCTCCGGGAGTTCCGTGTCCCCGGCCGCCCGCATTCCATGAGCCTCACCGCGGCTGTAGGTGAACACCTCTCCGAACAGGATATTGAATCCGGTGCCCGCCAGAATCCCCGTCAGGAACGAGAACACTCTCGGATAATCGAACCCCAGCACGGTGCAATCCACATGATCCGGCCCCCGCTCCTCCAGAATCACTACCACGGGACGGCTGACGCTCAGGCGGTGGAGTCCCGCAATGTGAACCGCTATCCGTTCCCGGGAAAAGCTTTCGAAATAGCGGTCTCCCAAACGCGCCAGATGCTCGGCGATAAACGCTTGCTCCACATCCGGGCAGAGGGCGCGCAGTGCTTCCACAAGAGGTTTCATGTCTTTTCATCCTTCGGCATGCCGATATCTCCAACGAACCACCGGTATGAATCCGAATTTTCCGGCGAAGCCCGAGCATACCACAACCGCCGGCTTCCCTCCAAACAACGGGGGAACCCCCGAAGCGGAGCGTTCCCCCGGATGCATCGGTTTCCGCCGAAACGGATCAAATGTCGAAGTAGAGTGCGAACTCCCAGGGATTGGGTCGCAGCTCCACCTGGACCACTTCATTTTTCAGTTTGTAATTGATCCAGGTTTCGATGACGTCCATGGTGAATACATCCCCCTTGAGTAGAAACTCATGATCGTTCCTGAGATGGTTCAAGGATTCCCGCAGACTGCCGGGCGCCTGGGGCACCTTGGCCAACTCCTCGGGTGGAAGGTCGTAAATGTCCTTATCCAGAGGCTCACCGGGGTCGATCTTGTTCTGGATCCCGTCCAGCGCGGCCATCATAATAGCCGAAAATGCTATGTATCCGTTACAGCTCGGGTCCGGACAGCGGAATTCGATGCGTTTGCTCTTGGGGCTGGGAGAATACATGGGGATCCGCACGGCGGCGCTCCGATTTCGGCGCGAGTAGGCCAGGTTCACGGGCGCCTCGAATCCGGGCACCAGTCGCTTGTAGCTGTTGGTGGTGGGGTTGGTGAATGCACACAGCGCCGGGGCGTGTTTCAGGATACCCCCGATGGCGTACAGAGCCGTGTCGGACAGGCCCGCATAGCCGTCGCCCGCGAACGTGTTGGAATCCCCCTTCCAAAGGGACAGATGCACGTGCATGCCGCTGCCGTTGTCCCCGAACAGGGGCTTGGGCATGAAGGTCACCGTCTTGCCGTACTTGCGGGCCACGTTCTTGATCACATACTTGTATTTCAGGAGCTTGTCCCCCATGGCCACCAGGGAGGAAAAGCGCATGTCGATCTCCGCCTGCCCGCCCGTGGCCACCTCATGATGCTGGGCCTCGATCTGAACTCCGATGGACTCCAGTGTGAGCATCATTTCACTGCGGATATCCTGCATACTGTCCGTGGGCGGCACCGGGAAATACCCTTCCTTGTATCTCGGCTTGTACCCGAGGTTGGGACATTCCTCCCGGCCCGCGTTCCAGCGTCCCTCGACGGAATCCAGGTAAAAGTAGCCTTCGTGTTCGTTCTGATCGAATCGCACATCGTCGAAAATAAAGAACTCGGCTTCGGGACCAAAATACGCCACGTCGGCGATACCGGTGTTCTTCAGGTATGCCTCGGCCTTTCGGGCGATATTTCGAGGATCCCGGGTATAATCTTCGCCGGTGATCGGATCACAGATATTACAGATCACCACCAGCGTTTTATGACAGAAAAAGGGATCTATGAATGCCGATTCGGGCACCGGTTTTACCAGCATGTCCGATTCATTGATGGCCTGCCATCCCCGGATGCTCGATCCATCGAATCCCAAGCCTTCCTCAAAGGTTTCTTCCGTTATTTCCCGTGCAGGCACCGAGAAATGCTGCCAAAGTCCCGGAAAGTCCATAAACCGCAGATCCACGACATCCACGCATTCTTTCTGGATCATTTCCACAACGTCTTTTGGTGTCAATCCTCCGCTCATTACACCGCCTCCTCTATACGGTTCCAAGTTTGTCAGGCTGTTTATCAACGGGCTGTTAGGATCCATTGTACTCTGATCCTGCTTTCAGGAACAGGTGATCTTCGAAATGATCAATATACTTCCCGAGTCCTGGCGATAGGATACCTTCTGCCGTAACCGAACGCCCGTGTGGTGACTTTCAGCACCGGCGGGGCTTGCAATCGTTTGTACTCGTTCCGGTCGATTCTTCGAAGCACGTCCCGAACCACGGTTTCGTTGTGGCCTCGATCCACGATATCCGAAAGACCCAAATTCATTTCCACGGCCGCGTGCAGGATATCGTCCAGCACGTCGTACGGGGGGAGGGTGTCCTGGTCCGTCTGATTCGGTTTGAGTTCCGCGCTGGGAGGCCGGGCGATCACTCTCTCGGGAACCCATGCATGTTCCATGTTGAGCAATCGCACCAATCGGTAACACAGTGTTTTCGGCACATCGGCGATGACGGCCAAACCGCCGCTCATATCGCCGTAGAGCGTGCAATAGCCCACCGACATTTCGGATTTGTTGCCGGTGGTGAGCAGCAGGTATCCGAATTTATTGCTCAGGGCCATGAGGATGTTTCCCCGAATCCGGGCCTGGATGTTTTCTTCCGTTTCGTCCGGCCTGGTTCCCGCAAACAGGGGAGTCAGCGCCCGTTCATAGCTCTTCATGACGTCGTCGATGGGCACTTCCAGGCACCGAATCCCCAGGTTTTCAGCCAGGATGCGGGCGTCTTCCCCGCTCATTTTCGAAGTGAACGGAGACGGCATCATCACGCCGGTCACGTTTTCGCTTCCCAGGGCCTTGACAGCCAGACAGGCCACCAGGGAAGAATCCAGGCCTCCGCTGAGACCGATGAGGGCTTTTGCGAATCCGCATTTGAACGCATAGTCACGTAAGCCCAGAACGAGGGCCTGGATCACCTCCGCCTCCTCGCTCCCGGACCCCTCACGTATCTCTCCTGCGCCGGACCCGTAGTCCCAGATCACCAGGTCCGAATCGAATTCACGGGCCCTGGCGGCGAGATTGCCGCTTCCGTCCAAAGCCATGCTGGCGCCTTCAAAAATCAGTTCGTCGTTGCCCCCCACCTGGTTCACGAAAACAAAGGGGACGCGGTACTTGGCCGCCATGGAACTCAGCATTCTCCAGCGGAGCGCCGTCTTCCCCATATGGAAGGGGGAAGCCGACATATTGACGATGAGATCCACTCCCCGCTCGCACATCCCTTTCACCGGATCCACTTTATAGAGCGGTCGAACCCAGAAGTCCTTGTCGTTCCAGATATCTTCACACACCGTGAATCCGATGCGCACCCCGTCCAGCTCATGGACCAGCGGAGAACCGAAGGGCTCGAAGTATCGGGTTTCATCGAACACATCGTAAGAAGGAAGGAGGGTCTTGCCCCCCTGAGCCACGAATCGCCCGTCATCCAGAAGAGCCAGTGCGTTGAAGTTGGACTTGCCGGAACTTTCAGGATTGGGCGCCACGTATCCGAGGACGGCGGCAATGCCCCGGGTCTCGGGAATCAGCGCGTCCAACGCATTGAGATTCGCCCGGACAAAGGACTGTCTTTCCAGCATGTCCCTGAGGGGGTATCCCACCAGGCATTGCTCCGGAAAAACCGCCAGCCGACAACCCCGCTCTCGGGCTTCCCGAATACCCTTCCGGATCAGCTCCGAGTTTCCTTCCAGATCCCCCACCACAGGATTGATTTGGACCAACGCGATGCGCATGCCCCCGCCTCACCAGCTCCCTTCGTTCTCGCGTAAGCGCCAGATTCCGCAGGGACACGCCTGCACGCAGAACCCGCATCCAATGCATCGTTCCGAAACCACCGACAGGATCGGCTCTCCCCCTTCTTCATACCGCTCGATGGCGGACTGAGGGCAAATGGTTTGGCAGATCCCGCAGTCCCGGCAGGCGCCGCACGAGGCGCAGGATCGGGCCTGGGATTCCAGATTTCCCCCGGACAACCTGGGTTCGAAATAGAAGGGATGAACCAGGCTGGTATCCGTTTTCACTTTGTGCGGCGGATGGTATTCGCGCCCGTTGAGCAGGGCGTCGATCTTTTCGGCCGCGATACGGCCCATCCCGATGGCATCCGTGATCAAACCCGGTCTCACGGCGTCCCCCACGGCGAAAATCTGGGGATCCGTGGTCTGGAAGGTCTCATCCACCTTCAGGTATCCCCGCTCCGTCGCCACGGTTTCCGGGATGAATTCCAGTACCGGCAGGTCTCCTATGGCGAGAACTATCGTGTCCGCGGGCAGTCGGTCCCCGTCCTTGAAAAGAACCTCCGTGTCCGTAACCTCGCCGACGTACTTGGGCCAGAGGAAGCGGGCGCCCGCCCCTTCCGCGGCCTTCCGCTCCTTTCCGAAGGAGGCCGGTTCCTGGACGTCCACCAGGGTGAGCGTTCGGGCGCCATACCGGGCCGCCTGAACGGCCACGTCGCAACCCACATTGCCTGCGCCGATCACCACCACGTGCTCTCCCACGTTCATGATGCCGCCCTCCCGCGCCTTGCGAAGGAACTCCAGGGACGAGACGATGCGCTCGCCTCCGGGAATCGGGAGCACTCGGGGATGGTGAGCGCCCGTGGCGATGACGATATAGTCGAACTCTCGTTTCATACGATCCAGGCGTTCCGCCGTGACTTCCACACCCAAATCGAATTCCGCGACGACTTCCCGGATCCGACCCAGTTCCGCTTCCAGGACCTCGTCGGGAATGCGTTCCCTGGGGATGAAGACGCGGATCTTTCCTCCCGGAGCCTCCTCTTTATCCACTACCGTGACCCGGTGTCCTTTGAGAGAAAGCTGCCACGCCACGGAAAGCCCCGCGGGGCCTGCGCCGATGACGGCCACACGCCGATCCGAAGGAGGTTCCGGCTCGGGCGGCAACGCGCGGATACTGGCTCGACCCAAGGCGGGGATATCCACCGGTTCCATCAAAGCCTGGGTTCGAGTGCAGTTCTGCATGCATACATTGGGACACAGATACCCGCACACCGTAGCCGGAAGCGGGGTGTACCGCAACGAGAGATCCAATGCCTCCTGGGTCTTTCCCTCCCGGATCAATCCCCAGCGACGATGCACGGGAATGCCGGTGGGGCAATGAAACTGGCACGGAGGCATGGCCTTGGCGTGTTCCCATACGGGCCGGTAGCGGCGCAGTTCCCCCGTTACGATAAGAGGCGCCTGTACCGCTTTGGGCGCCAGGTCCCCGATCATGCCGCCGTCGCCCAGCTCTTTCTCCCAGACCTGTCTCCGGAAATCCGACAGGGCGCGGCGGGTTTTTCCCTTCTTTTCATAGGGCGTACGGGCTACCAGGAGGTTCCATGCGTCACGCCGCAGCAGGGTGTCCCGCAGCTCCAACCGGCCGATTTTTTCCAGAAACCGGACGAGATTCCGGCCAAGCCAATCCCAGTTGTCGTCTTCGATCCGGACCTGCTTGGCATCGTGTTCACTGAACCAGTCCTGTTCCCCGCGGAAAAAGATCTTACCTCCCACCATACCCACGCAGGGTCTATGACCGAGCACTTTGGCCGGATTGTGAGGATGGACGCCGCACACCACGGCGATACCGCCGGCCATGAACTCGGCGAAAGCATCTCCGGCGGATCCCAACACCCAGAGTTCGGGAGGGTCGAATCGGGGATTGTGCTTGGTCATGGTCATGCCCCGTGCACCGATTCCACCCGCCACGTAGATCCGCCCCTGGGCCATGGCGTTGCCCGTCCCGTTGGAGGCGTTTCCGTGAACAATGATTTCGCAACCCACATTCAGCCAGCCGGTATCGTCAGAGACCGGGACCATGCATTCAATCATCGTATTGGGAAACCCCATGGCGCCCAATCGCTGTCCCGGGTACCCCACAACCCGCACGTTCACTGCCTGGTTACCCGCTTTCCACAGTCTCCCCCCGATGCCGTGCTGCCCGCAGGCATCGATCTCCAATCGCAGGTGTCCCTGCGCCACCGCCTGCTGGATGCATTCATCGAGCGCTTGCGTACTCAGACGGTTTCCTTCAACCATTCCCGATAGATGATGGTAAGACTCCATGACCTTCTTCCCCGCCCCCTCATCAACAAACGAACGAAATCTTCAAACGTTCGGCGGCATGGGCATCCGCCATCCCCAGAGCATCGGCCATGCCGATGGGAAGCGACGTGGAGCGACCCAGGGGCGCCACGATCTTCTTCAACTCCGTGTCAAAGGACACGAACATGTCCACCAGGCGCTCCGCTACATGATCCGGATTCAATCGCCGGTACAGCCTGGGATCCTGAGAGGTGATCCCCTTGGGACAAAGCCCGATATTGCAGATGTTGCACCGATCACCTTCGGATCCGAGGCAGCCGGCGGTGGCCTGCATCACGATTTTCCCCACCTGGACTCCACTGGCTCCCAACATGATCAGGGCCGCGGCGTTGGCGGCCAGGTTGCCGTTCTTGCCGATACCTCCCCCCGCAAAGAGGGGCAACTCATTCTGCTTCCCGATATTGACCAACGTCAGGTACGCATCCCGTACATTGCTGGCAATGGGATGGCCCATGGTATTCATGGATACGTTGTAGGCGGCGCCCGTTCCTCCGTCCTCCCCGTCCATGGCCAGACCTCCGGCATAGGTGTTTCGGGCCAGGTTGTTCAATACGGCCAACGCCGTCTTGGTGGCGGAGATCTTGGGATACACGGGCACACGGAATCCCCACGCCATATACATGGACTGGACCATCTTGGCCACGGATTCCTCGATGGAATACTTGGTTTGGTGCGTCGGAGGACTCGGCAAACTCACTCCCACGGGCACCCCGCGGATGGCGGCGATGAGTTTGTTCACCTTGTACCACATGAGCAGGCCGCCGTCCCCGGGCTTGGCGCCCTGGCCGTATTTGATCTCGATGGCGCAAGGATCCTCTTTCATTTCCGGAATGGCGTGGAGGATTTCATCCCAGCCGAAATATCCACTGGCGATCTGCAAGATCAGGTATTTGAGGAAACGGGAGCGGAGAAACCGGGGAGGCACGCCCCCTTCACCGCTGGCCATCCTTACGGGCATGCCCAACTCCTCGTTGAGATAGGCGATCCCCATCTGCAACCCTTCCCACATGGTGGGCGACAGCGCGCCGAAGGACATACTCCCGATGATGAGCGGATACACTTCACGCACCGGAAGCGCGTACCCGTTGTCCCGTATATGGGCGACCATGTCCTCCGGGGACATGACCCGACCCAGAAGCGTTCTCAATTCAAATTCGTGCCGCCCGGCATCCAGGGCAGGGTCCGTCAGCATGGAAATCCGGGTGAATTTCACCTGATCCAGAAGACTTCCCCGATCGTTCCGACGACCGCCCCGCTTACGGGGTTCTCCTCCCTGATCCACATGGAAACGCAGCTTGTCTATTTCGTCCGCGCGAACGGGATACACGGCCCGGTTGGGGCAGACCATATCGCACATGGCGCATCCGATGCACGCGTGCGCCGGATCCGTCTGTTGCCGAATTCCATAGTACACACCATACACGTTGGAAGCAGCACTGCGATCATTGACGTCCACGGTCACCAAGCGTTTGCGGAACACGCCCATCTCGATGGCCCGGACGGGGCACACCGCCGTGCACCGCCCGCACAAGGCGCATTTTTCCTTGTCCCAATAAATCTGCCAGGGAAGATCTTTGACGCTCAAGCTGCTCGGCTGAATGTATATCGATCCCATTGGCTCCAAAGCCGTATCTCCTGTCTGTCTTGGTCCACCGAGACCATGTCCGTACCCATGGGCTGAACGTCTTCCGCCTTATTCCGATCCGGAATCAGAGATTCCAAACCGCATATCTCCGAAGAAAAGGCGTACAACCCCGGTCTTCCCCCCACGACGCCGGGACGCAGTTTCTTGCTGTCCTGAGTCAGGAACACAGTCCGGTCCGGAAGGCATCCGATGACACAGTTGGGTCCGTCGATGGTCAGGTATCGCAGGCTGTATTTCAGCTGTCTCAGCACGGCGCCGTCGGGATGACGGTCCAATTCCTCGTCCCGGAGCGGGGTGATCACATGCTTATACGTCATCAGGTCCAGACTGAGGCGATCGACCACGTAATGCAGGATATGAGTGAACACCTCCGAATCGGACTCATATCCCACATACCCGGGGAATCCGCGGGAGGCGAGATACTCCCGGATGGGCACAAAGGCCGTATTCTCCCCGTTGGTCATGGTCGAGTATCCCTGGATAAAAAACGGGTGACACGCATACAGGGTAATGGCGTAGTTGGTATTCTGCCTTCCTTGAGCCAATATGATTCTGGCCATGAGACCTTCGCGATCCAGGCCCAAATACTTTCCCACTTCCACAGGGTCTCCGATCTCCTTGATCATGATCACATCGGGCCAGAAGGAATACACGATACCCGACTTGTCTTCAAATCCCAGTCGCCGAAGCATGAGTCGGATCTCCAGGCAACGCCTGGCGCGCTCCGGTTCCGAAAGCTGGTCCCAACCATCGGGGGGTTCGTAGGCTCGAACCAGATACTTGTCTCTCCGGATCATGGAGGAAGGGGGGGGCTCCTTCCGGTCAAAGGAAAGTTGATGTTTGGGAGTGAATCTCATATCGAACATGACTTCATCCACCCGCCTGAGCCCCTCATGGGTGAAAATCCCCGAGAGAATCGGGTAGTGCTTGAATTCTTCGAATTCGCCTCCCAGATCCCTCATGAACAATCCTACCCCCGATCCGTCATGCCCCTCCTTCATCACGTTCAGGGCGTCAATGGCCCTCATGGGTGAAACGGCTTCCAGGGAATTGACGGCAAACAGTCGGCACATGCGTTTTTCCTTTCCGTCGATCTTGTTCCGCTCTTCCGAAACCCGTAAGCGCACCGCTCCCCGGATCTTTTCACTCACGTTTCCGGACAAGGGCTGTATCGGAGTTATCAAGTACCATGCCAACCGCTTCGGCATGGCTTTCCCCTTGGAAATTCAAGTCTTTTTTCTCCTGAACCTCCGGGAAACTTGTGGGACGGGGTGACACATTTCTGTACTGTTGTCTTTACAACGATACAATTTTGTATTAGAATGGATTTCATGGAACCCTTTTCCGAAGCCCATCGCTTCAGCCAAGAGGAGCTGGCCGCTCTCTACAATGTGGCCCGCGCGGTCAGTACGTCGGAAGATCTGGAGTCCTCCCTCAAAAACGTTTTGGAACTCCTGAAACAGGGAGTTGGTCTGGAACGCGGCATGATTTCCATTCTCAGACGGGACTTGGAGGAAGTCCATCTGTTCGTTGCCGTGGGAATGAGTGCGGATGCCAGGCTTCGGGGCAGATATCTCCTTGGGGAAGGCGTCACGGGACGGGTGGCCAAGACCGGCCGTCCCATGGCGTTCTTCAACCTGGACAAGGAGCCCCTGTTCCTCGACCGCACCGGCGCCCGGAGGTCGGTGAACCGCACCGAACTGGCCTTCATCTGCGTTCCCATCATTTACGAGGACAAGGTGGTGGGGGTGCTTTCCACCGATAAGCTCTCCAGACACGTCAAGGATCTCAATTCCGAAGTGACCCTTTTGTCCGCGGTGGCCGAGCTGATCGCCCGAAAGGTGTACATTCGCTCCGTCCTGGAAGAAAACGTACGCCTTAAAGAACTCTTGTCTCAAACTCGACCTCCCAACGGGCGGTTTATCGGCAATTCCAAACGGATGAAAGAGATCTACACCCTCATATCGCAGGTGGCCGACAGCAGAACCACGGTGCTCATCACCGGCGAAACCGGTACCGGCAAGGAATTGATCGCCGAAACCATCCATTCCCTCAGTTCACGGAAGAACCATCCACTGGCCAAGGTCAATTGCGCCGCCATTCCTGAAAATCTGATCGAAAGCGAACTCTTCGGTCACAAGAAAGGAGCCTTTACCGGCGCCGTGAGTTCCAACCCCGGCCGATTCGCAGCGGCGGACCACGGGACCCTGTTCCTGGACGAAGTGGGAGATCTTTCCCCCATGGCCCAGGTAAAATTGCTGCGCGTTCTCCAGGAAGGAGAAATCCAGCCCGTAGGTTCTTCCACGCCCATTCGCGTGGATGTCCGGGTCATCGCCGCCACCAATCAGGATCTGGCACAGCTTCTGGAGCAACATCGTTTCCGCCCGGATCTTTACTACCGGTTGAACGTGTTCCCCATACTGGCGCCGCCCTTGCGAGAGCGGGGAGCCGACGTCCTCCTGCTGGCCGACTATTTTGTCCAGAAATACGCCTCTCAGACCGGGAAAGCGGTTCAGCGGATTTCCACGGCGGCCATAGATCTTCTGGCTGCCTATCATTGGCCGGGAAACGTCCGGGAACTCGAGAACTGTATCGAGCGAGCCGTGCTTTTGGCCAAAGGAGATACCATCGAGGCCCATCACCTCCCACCCACGCTGCAAATGGGAAGACGTCCGGACCGGGACCTTCCCAGAGGAAAGCTGGAGCAATTGGTGGGCGTGTACGAAGCCGAACTGATCACGGACGCTTTGAAGGCCTGCGAGGGAAACCAGACCCGGGCCGCGCAGCTTCTGGGAACCAGCAAGCGGATCATTCAATACAAGGTGAAAAAACACCAAATTCCGTATCTGCGGTTCCGCCGCACACTCCTTCAGCAAGCCGCTCCCACTCGGGATGAAACCGCGAGGAATTCATGACTCAATATCCGGAACTGACCCTTGAACAGATCCAGAAGATCCGGCAGTTGGAAAAGGAACTGGGGGATGTCTGCCTTCTCGCCGTGCACCGAGCGGATGCCGTGTATGCCGTGGAAACGAAGGTGGGCCGCAATGCCTGGAAACCCGTTCAAGAGGTGTACGGGGACATCCGTGGTCTCAGATCCTTTTTTCTTTCCAGGGAAGACGCGCAACAGGCCAAGAATAGTCTCAAGAGTTTCCTCCAGAGCAAAGCGGGCCGTTCGTATACCAAGCAACCCATCCGGGTGGCGAAGATCTCGGAACCCACTCTGCACGTTCAGGAAGACCCGAACCCGTCCTGAAGCCGTCGATTCCTTCCACTTCTCCGGTTCCGGAACGGGCGGATCTCACCGGGAGATAAGCATTCGGTGTGTGTTCCCTTGGAGACGCGGTTTGAAAATCCCTCCATCCAGCGGCCCGTCGGTAAACCGTATTGCGGGCAGGCCGGTGAAAAACGATGAGATGCAAGCCACGCTTTCGGCGCGGCGAATCCTGAGAAATGAGGCGTACATACGGTACGCCCCAATGACCCCTGCCTGCGCGTGATTGCACGCAGACAGGCGGGACTCACGGGCAGAAAGCATGAAGCGTCACGCCATTGGCGTGACAAGAAATCGCGTTTTTCAACGGCCTGTTAGAAAGCCGCGCTGGACTTTTCCTCCACTTGGTAGATCTTTCTTTCGTCATCACAGTGGTTGATGCAGTACAGGAGAGTCCCCACATGGCTCAGCCTGGTCCGGATAAGATCGAGCTTCGTGGGATCGAGCTTGCAGGCCCGTACATACACCGTGTGATATCCTTCGGGCATGTCTTCGTAGGAGCACAAAACACTGAGCACCCGGCCGCCGTACCCGCGGATGACGTTGGTTAGATCACTGACACAACCCGCACGATCTTCCACGCGCAGCGCGAACTGAACCCCCCCTTTGCTCACACCGGTCAAATGCACCAATTGGCGGATTACATCCTCCTGGGTAATGGTTCCCAGGACGTATCCTCGTTCATCCACCACGGGAACCCCACCCTGTTTTTCCCTCAACAGAATTTCGGCCACTTCTTCGATGGTGTGATCAGGCGTCACCGTTACTGTGGATTGACCTTGACCCCCTTTGCGGTACAGGCACTCTCTGACCAACATGGATCTTCTCCTTCGAGGCAATGCTCCGGAATCCGCTTCAGAAGCTCATGGATCCCAATCCATCAGCCCGCCCGGAGCAAAACACGGGGCCCGGCTCCCCGCTATTTCCCGGATCCGCGGCTCCGCTTCCGCCGGAAACATGGAAATACGGATTCTATACAGTAAACAATACCAAAGGATGCATGCTCACACAACCCTTTGCCGGCGCTATCCCTACTATCACGGGGAGCTGCAACTGTGAGGGATCCTTTCCGGACACGCCGGATTCCGGATTTTCGATTGACTTCGTGAAAAGGTTTGGAGCGGCTACAGATTTTGTGTTAGACTACGATACTGCGGACATGGAGTAGTTGGCCACTTGATCCGCGCTCGGAGAGAACCCTTCGGGTGCATGGTCCCCCAAAGCCCGCCTTCAGAAGCGAAACGGCACGGGCGGAAGACCGCTTCGGCTCCCCCCGCAGACGCCGCACACTCCCAATCAACCAGGACAGGGTGAGCATGTTGGATGCGTTGGTCAGTATGAAGAATCCATCCGGAACTCCGGAGGTGGACACCGAAGAACTGCTCATGCTTGAAGACCTTCGAAACGGCCTGCGCCGGTTCGCAGGCGCGCGGAGCAACCTCATTCCCATCCTCCAGATGATCCAGGAACGATATCAGTATCTGTCACCAGCGGGCATGAAACTGGTGGCGGCCCACCTGAACATTTCTACCGTAGAAGTGTACGGAGTGGCATCGTTTTACAACCAGTTCCGATTTCATCCTCCCGGCAGACACCAGATCCAGGTGTGCATGGGCACCGCCTGCCATGTTCGCGCTGCGGATGTTATCCTGGAAAATTTCGAACGTAAGCTGGGCGTCAAAGAAGGTCAAACCACTCCGGATCGGGAATTCAGCCTGGAACGCGTGGCCTGCGTGGGATGCTGCGCGCTGGCGCCTGTCGCCGTAGTAGACCGGGAGGTTCAGGCCGGCATGCAGCCGAGCAAGGTGGAAGGTATCCTTTTAGGCTTCCAAATTGAGAAAGACCGTCTAGACAGGGAAAAACAAAACCGTGGATCCGATTCATCAGAAACAGCTGGAACGTAATTTCGCCTCTCTTCTGCAGGAGGCCCGAAGGAGGTCCGAAGCAGGTTTCCACGATTCCATCCCTCGGATCTATATAGGCATGGCCACGTGCGGCCTGGCCGCCGGCGCCGGGGAAACCAGAAAGGCTTTCACGGAAACTCTGGCGGAGAGAAACATCGAGGCCGCGGTGATTCCCGTGGGATGCCTCGGTCACTGTTATGCGGAACCTCTCGTGGTCATTCATACTCCCGATTATCCGCCTTTGTGTTTTCACAACGTATCTCCCGGAAAAGCCAAGATCCTGGTCAAGTCTTTTCTGGAAGAAGGCGACCCGCTGGTAGAATTCCTATACGGCGCCATGGAACCCAACGAACTGCTTCCATCCGTCATGGATTTCCCCCGATTCAGCCTGGAAAAACGCATCGTTCTGGAACACTGCGGCCATTTCGACCCGGAAGATCTCTTCCAGTACCTGCTCACCGGGGGATACGCAGGTCTGGTAAAGGCGTTGACCCGTTCGCGCTCCGAAGTCGTGGAGGAGGTGGTCCTTTCAGGTCTCAGGGGAAGAGGAGGCGCCGGGTTCCCTACCGGAATCAAGTGGCGGCTCGCCACGGAAGCCGAAAACGAGAACCGTGTCATTATCTGCAACGCGGATGAGGGAGATCCCGGAGCCTATATGGACCGAACCATCCTGGAGAGCAACCCCCATCAGCTCCTGGAGGGACTGGTCATCGGCGCGTATGCCGTCGGCGCCGAGCAGGCTGTGGTGTATATCCGCTCGGAGTATCCGCTGGCTGTTCGGCGGATTCGGGACGCAATCCGCCAGGCCGAAGAAGCGGGACTCCTGGGTCAGGCGGTTCTGGGAACCCCCATCCATCTCGAGGTACTGGTGTTCCAGGGATCCGGAGCCTTCGTCTGTGGAGAGGAAACCGCTTTGATCCAGTCCATCGAGGGCCTCCGGGGAATGCCCAAGGCCCGCCCCCCGTACCCGGTCGAAAAAGGCTTATGGGGGAAGCCCACAGTGGTGAACAACGTCAAGACCCTCTCCTGCGTGCCCGCCATTTTTCGAAACGATGCGGCCTGGTTCCGGCAGGTAGGAACGACGGCCAGCCCCGGTACCGCCATTTTTTCCGTGGTCGGAAACGTGGTCCATCCGGGGTTGGTGGAAATCCCCATGGGAACCACCCTCAGAACCCTGATATTCGATATCTGCGGCGGCGTTCCCGGACAGAAGAAATTCAAAGCGGTTCAAATCGGTGGACCTTCAGGAGGATGCCTGCCGGAATCCTTTCTGGACACCCCCGTGGATTTCGATTCCCTGATCCAGGCAGGCGCCATGATGGGCTCGGGGGGCATGGTCATCATGGACGAGAACGCCTGCATGGTGGATGTGGCCCGGTACTTCCTTGAATTCACTCAGAGCGAGTCCTGCGGCAAGTGTACCTTTTGCCGCATCGGCACACGCCACCTGCTGATTATCCTGGACCGCATAACCAAAGGTCTGGGTACCCTGGAAGATCTGGAAACTCTTGAGACCCTGGCCGCGGACATCAAGCTGGGGTCTTTGTGCGGACTCGGAAAAACGGCGCCCAATCCCGTGCTCACCTCCCTGAAGTACTTCCGGGACGAATACGAAGCTCATGTCCTCGAGAAGCGCTGCCCGGCTTGTGCATGCCGCGAATTGACCGCCTTTTATATCGATCTGGAGAAATGCGCCCGGGGATGCGATGCCTGTGTCGGGTGCTGCCCCGTGGAAGCCATTTTCACCACTTCCAACCGAAAGAAAGGAATCGACGCGCAAAAATGCGTTAAATGCGGGGAATGCATGGTGGCGTGTCCTCCCGAATACGATGCCGTGCGGAAGGTCTCCCCACCGGAACTGGCTCCTGTGATCGAACGGGGTAAGGAATAAGGAATGATGGTCACGATCGAAGTGGACGGCAGGGAATTGCAGGTGGACCAAGGACGGAATCTGTTACAGTCCTGCCTGGATCATGGAATCTATATCCCCAATTTGTGTTGGATGAAGGATATGAAGGAACCTCTGGCGTCATGCCGGCTGTGCTTCGTCGAAATCGAAGGATTTGACGAACCGGTCTCTTCGTGCACGGTAACGCCTCGACAAGGTATGGTAGTGCGCACGGAAACACCCACGGTTCGCCGTCTGCAAAAGACCGCTTTCCGACTGCTTCTGACCGCACAGCACGGCATGTGCCGGCAGTGCCCGGCGAACAAAAGGTGCGGACTCCAGAAATTGGCCCGCTTTCTGGATGTGGGGCTCCGTCCCAAAGGTCTGGAACCGCTGGAACGCGAGCTGGACGAAAGCCAACACCACCCCTTCCTGACGTATGATCCGTACCGCTGCGTTCTCTGCGGCCGATGCGTGTTCATATGCGCCAGTCGGAACGCGACCCCGGTGGTGACGTTTGCGCATCGCGGGTTCAAGACCACCGTGCGATTCTCCGACGGCTCCGATCCCGGTGAGTTGCCATGCAGAAAGTGCCTTGCCTGCATAGACGTATGTCCGGTCGCGGCCATCGGCCTGGACGAAAACAGCCTGCAGGCCGTGGGTTGATCCATCCGCATGGAAGAAGGCAGTCGGCTCTCGTACATTCGGTCCGCATAATGAGTTTCATCCTCTGCTCCTCTCCAGTCGAGCGCCTTTCAGCAATCGTTGCCTGAGTTCATGCCGCCGGAGACCGGTTCGTCCGACAGGCTGCAGAACGCTCCAGCCGTATTCGATACGCGATGCCCCTGTGTCTCTCGCCCCTCCCATACCTTGACATGGAATCAGCCTGTCCTATGATGAACACAATACACTCCCCGAGCATCACTATCGGGCGATTCCGGAGGCCGTCCTTGTTCCCGAGACATCCGTTTTCAGCCCCTTCCCGCGGATCGGCGGAAAACGCAGGAATGCTCCGCAGAACAGTCTTCTCGTTTCGTGTACCAAACACGGACGGGATGAACCACCATTCGCCGCAGGCGTAAGTGGGGATCGATTTCCCACACGGCGTTTCGGCGCCCCTGTTCGTTATCGGGCAGGGAAAACACCCGTACTCCAGGAGAAGAAGTCTTGGATCAGCTTCGTCAGCTCCGGCGATTTGTCCGCGTCCCATCCGGGAAATTTCCGATCTACCTGAACCCCGAAATCCCCTTCTGGTTCGTTCCCAATTCGGCGGCGGACGCCATTCTCCTCGATCTGCAGAAAGACCCCGCACGCGTGCAGGGCTCCACCCTTTCGGCGAAGGATTCCTCGGCCGCAGAGCTACTGGACGTTCAGAGACTTTTGCGGTCCATCCGGTTTCCGTCCCCGGACCCTTACGAAGGACGCAGCCGCTTGCCCCTGCAACGGCTGTCCGAACTCTGGTTCCATCTAACGGATGAATGCAATCTCCGGTGCCGCCATTGTCTGTTCCAACGCAAACCATGCAATCCTCAAGTCCTGTCCCCCATCCGGATTTGGGAAGAAACGGAGACGGCCTACCGTTTGGGATGCAGACTGATTTGTTTCACCGGCGGAGAACCCTTTCTCTATGCGGGATTCATGGACCTGCTCCGCCGCGTCCTTTCCCGAACCGATATGAGAGCGGCGATTCTTACCAACGGCACCCTCGTCGCTTTATTCCTCCGTGAGATTCAGGCGATCGATACGTCCCGCCTTCACTTTCAGGTGAGCCTCGACGGACCGTTGCCAATCCACGATGGGCTCAGAGGACCGGGGGCCTTTCATCGAACCTCCGCATCTCTGAAAGTCCTGGTCCGCCACGGAATCCCCTGCAGCATAGCCATGGCCGTTAACGGCGAAAATTTCCAATACATGCATGACATCATCCGTATAGCTTCCCGATTGGGTGTTCGCAACGTTCATTTTCTGTGGAACCTGCGCCTGGGAGGTGGTACGGACTTGATGCCCGCTCCCGTCGAATCCTGGGCGCCGGATCTTCGATCCTGTATCGAAACGGCTCGTGAACTCGGTATTTCAGTGGACAATTACGAAGCCGTCAAGACACAAGTGTTCACGTATCCCGGAACCCGGTTTGACCTGGGCAACGCCTGCTGGGAATCCCTCGCGGTGGGTCCGGACGGCGGCATGTATCCTTCTCCCGCCACCGTGGGTCTGCAACACCTCCGGGGAGGCGCCTTGGAGAGCGGACTGGAAACCGTTTGGACCCGGAGTCCCGTCTTTCAGCGGATCCGGGAACTGTCCCTGCTGCATATCCCGGGAACGGAATCGGATCCATGGCGTTTTCTTACCGGAGGAGCCGATCTGGATCACTGTTTGGCATCCATGGCCTGTGGCGGCGCTTTCACATCCCTGGAGCCGGATCCATACGCGCCGGTGGCTCAAGTCATGGCCTCCATGGCTGTGGAAGAAGCGTGTTCGCAACTCACGGCGCCTCAACGACCCGGTTTGATCCTTCGCATGGGCGATTCCGTAACCCAATGCCCGGCGGGGAATACGGTGAATTTCACCCACTCCAATTGCCTGCTCTCCTTGGGAAACGGCTCCAAGACGGCGCTGATTCGGGAATTCTATTCGGAACGGGCCGATTCAACGGACGAAACCCTCCTGAACCCGGTGCGATACACCGAGGATCTGGTGCGTTTCATACCTAGTGAAGCCTTAGGGTCCCGGTACGGATGCGGAAGCCCGGTGACCGAAGCGGACCTCCGCACGGGCGAAATAGTCCTGGATCTGGGTTCCGGCACGGGAGTGGAGTGTTTTCTGGCGGCTCAGGCCGTCGGATCCCAGGGACGGGTGTTGGGACTCGACATGACGGATGCGATGTTGCGTATCGCCCGCAATGCACGGATTCACGTTCGGGAAAGCTTGGGATACGGAAATGTCCTTTTTGTAAAGGGGCTGATGGAGGACCTTCCCTTGGCAAGCAACACCGTGGACGTCGTGCTTTCCAACTGCGTACTCAACTTGACTCCCAACAAGCGCAAGGTATTCCAAGAGATCTTTCGTGTGCTGAAACCGGGGGGACGTATGGTCCTGTCGGACGTGGTCACCGAAGAAGAGCCCCCACTTCGTATTCGCGCCGATCACCGGCTGGCGGGAGAGTGTATCGGCGGCGCCCTGGTCCAGCATTACCTGTTTACTCTTTTGGAGGAAACCGGATTCTCGAACTCCCGGGTATTGAATCGCTTTCCCTACCGAACCGTACAAGGTCATGCTTTCTACTCGCTCACGTTCTCGGCATATCGACCCGGGGATTCCGAAACGCGGGCGCAAGTCGCCCTGTATTCCGGTCCATTCCGATCCGTGACCACGGATTCGGGCGCCGTGCTGGTTCGAGGCCTCCCGGTGCGGCTTCATGAGGATGCCGCTTTGGATCCGGCGATGCTGGAACGCGCCGGAGTGCTTCTGATCGACCCGGAATCCGGAGCCGTCACCAATCGCACGGACCGTTCCTCCTGCGCATGCTCCTCTCCCCCCCGCAGCGACGAAGACGAATCATCTTTCACGCCTTCGGAGACGGGATGCCTGCTGTGCGGAGCCCCGCTCCGTTACCATACGATACCGCCGGAACGGTCGTGCAGCCGATGCGGCGTAACCAAACCCGCCGGCGCCGAATGCGAGCGCGGCCATTTCATATGCGATCTCTGCCACGTACGGGATCCTCTCGAAGTGATCCGGAACGCATGCACTCGTACAAGGGAAACGGACATGCTTCGTCTCATGGAGAAAATCCGCGCACACCATGCCTTTCCCTTACACGGACCGGAGCACCATGCCATGATTCCCGGAATTATTCTGGCCACATACAAGAACCTGGGCGGCCCCGTTGGAGAACAAGAGATTGTATCGGCCATCGAGCGGGGTTCCCTGGTCCCGGGCGGGGCGTGCGCCTTCCTGGGAACGTGCGGCGCGGCCACAGGCGTGGGCGCGGCGTTTGCCACCATCCTGAAAGCCACGCCCGTGACCGCGTCACGGCGCCAGGCGGTCCAGGAACTGGTAAGCTCCATAATCGCCCGAATGGCGGACCGGAAAGCGGCCCGGTGCTGCCGCCGGGAATGCAATCTAGCCTTGAAGGAAGCGGCCCGCCGGTCTCCGGAACTTCTTCCGGTACGCCTTCGGGCCGAGGCGGATCTGTCGTGTTTCCAGCATTCATTGAATCGGGAGTGTATCGGCCCGGCATGTCCCCTTCATCCGGGCGCCCGTTCGGATTCCCGGCGCAAGGACATAGAATGGGGTTCTCCCCACATCGCTGCGGGGAGACCGGAAAGAAACCGGTAGCTTCCGCCCGAAGCGCTCTCGATGGGGTTAACCTATGCGTTTCCATGAATAGGATTAAGGGTTTCCTTGTCCGAGTATCTTTTCTCTCTCCGGACAGGATGCTTCCGGTGCATGCCATGAGTTTCGGTCCGCCCTTAAATCGATCGTAACCGCCCAAAAATCCCTTGTTTTTCAGGGGAGCCTCCTTTAATATTCCGACCTGATGTGATGGGAAACAAGCTTCGTATCCCATTACCCGGTCTGCGGAAAACCGTGCATCCCGTTCCATCGAACACGCCGGACGAAGGTTCACGGGTTCAAGAATTCCTAAGCGGAGGAAGAAATCATGCGTCAAACCATCAGTCTGAAGAAAGAGTGGATCATCGGCGTGTTTCTGGCCGCTGTGCTCGCTCTTTCGGGCGCCGCACTTGCGGACGATGTCAAGGATTCCATCCAGGAAGCCGTCAAGGCTTACGAAGCCGCTGACTACACCTCGGCGATTCAGAGTCTGGATTATGCCTCCCAGTTGATCCGCCAGAAGAAAGGGGAGAAGTTGGAGGCGCTCCTGCCTCAGCCTCTGGAAGGCTGGAAAGCGGAAGCGACCTCATCGGAAGCTGCGGGCGCCGCCATGTTCGGCGGCGGAGTCACCGCGAAACGCACCTATACGCGGGATTCCAGCACCGTGGATGTGGAAGTCATAACGGATTCCCCCATGCTGCAAAGCTTCATGATGATGTTCACCAATCCCATGTTCGTGGTTTCCGAGGGGGGGAAGCTGGAAAAAGTCGGCAATCAGAGGGCGATTGTCAAGTATTCCCCCACAGATCGGGAAGGCGAGATCAAGATTGCGGTGGCCAACCGCATCCTGATCACCGTATCGGGATCGGATGTGTCCAAAGAGGATCTCAAAGCCTATGCCGAACGCATCGACTATAAGAAGCTGGAGGAACTTCCCTGAAACGGTTGACCATCCGCTGCACGAAATCCAACCGTATGATCTCGAATAAGAGCGCCGTCGGAGCGATCTTCGTCCGTTCCGTGGAGCGGGAGGTCCGCACCGGGATTTCATGCACAGACCCCGCGGTCTTTTGAAGACTGCCGGATTCGAAATGGTATCGCTAAATCTTGAGATCTCGGTCCATTAAATGATAGTATCCTAAAATTGGTGCTGCCCTGAAGCGTTGCGATGTCTGTCGTACTATTAGCCGCTTGAAATTCCCGAGAGATGTTCGGCATCGGAAAACGAGAGGGGCTTGCTTTATCGTTTCTCGACGAAGTCCTGTGGGCTGCCGTAAAGCGCGCCGGCATCGGACAGCGCATGAATAATCCGCGCGCCCGGGCTGCGGGCGGGAAACGCGGCCTGCATTTAATCTTGATTCCGGACCCACTGATTTTGCACAGGGATCCGTGAGAGGCGCCGATCCCGGAAAGGAAGTGAATGATGAGAGGTACGCGAGTTTGGACTATTGTCTTGGGTTTCGCGGCGTTTGCATTGGCCATGACCCTCGGAATCCCGAGAAGTTCGGCGCAGACCGTGGAGCTTACCTATTCGAATTTCTTCCCCCCGACCCATGTGCAATCCAAACTGGCCGAAGCGTGGTGCCGTGAGGTGGAAAAACGCACCGAGGGTCGTGTCAAAATCACCTACTTCCCCGGGCAAACGCTCACAAAAGCCGCCCAGTGTTATGACGGCGTGTTGCACGGACTTTCCGATATAGGCCTGTCCTGCCCGAGTTACACACGGGGTCGCTTTCCCCTGATGGCGGCTGTGGATTTGCCTCTGGGCTACCCGAGCGGTGTCGCCGCAACCCGTGTGGCCAATGCGGTATATGAGAAATTTCAACCGGAGGAGTTCGCGGATACGGAAGTCATGTACTTCCACGCTCATGGTCCGGGTTTGCTCCACACCCGGAAAAAGGCGGTGACCGCGTTGAAGGACATCAAGGGACTCAAGATCCGCTCCACCGGAACCAGTGCGCAGGTGGTCACCGCATTGGGCGGCACGCCGGTGGCCACTCCCATGCCGGAAACCTATTCCTCCCTTCAGAAGGGTGTGGTGGATGGCTCCATGTATCCTCTTGAAGCCAACAAGGGATGGAAGTTGGCTGAAGTGGTGGATTACGCTGTCGCCAACTTCTCTTCGGCCTATACCACCACGTTTTTTGTGGTGATGAACAAACAGAAATGGGATGCGCTTGCCGACGACGTCAAAGCCGTCATCCGGAATATCAACCGAGAATGGAGTGCAAAGCACGGGGAAGCCTGGGACGAAAGCGACATCGAAGGAATTCGCTTCTTTCTGAATCAGGGCGGTACCCTTCTCGGCCAGTCTCCCAAAGAGGCCGCCCTCTGGAGTGGGGCGGTTGAAAGCGTGATCACGGACTACATCGCGGAAATGGAACCCAAGGGATTCGATCCAAAGGCCGTTGTAGACTACGCGCAAGAGATCTTGAAGGAAGTTTCCAAGGAATAATCGGCTATTGAGAAACCGGATCCGCGGCATGGAATTTCGCCTTTGAAGATTTCCATCGTCCGGATCCAAAACCCGTTTCCAGACGAAACGGAACGGATACAGGTTGAGCGCAGCCATGCGCGTTTTGAATGATATGTTGAATGGTTTCATCCTGATTCTGAAGGGACTCGGAGCGCTGGCATTGACGGGAATGATGCTTCTTACCGTAGCGGACGTCATTTTCAGGGCTCTGGGGCGCCCCATACTGGGAGCGGTGGAACTCGTCGGCTTCCTGGCCACCATCCTTCTTGCGTGTGCATTGCCTTACACGCACCGCGAAAGGGGGCACATCGGCGTCGACGTGCTGGTGCGTCGTTTCTCCCCTCGCACGCAACGTCTGATCGAAGGCTGCACCGGCGCCTTGGCGCTGAGCTTGTTCGTACTCGTAGCCTGGCAGATGTATCGGTACGCAGGCCATATGCGGATGTCCGGTGAGGTTTCCATGACCCTTCAGTACCCCACCCATGTGGTTCTGTATTGGATCGCGCTGTGTTTCGCCGTTCTGTGCGGTGTGATTCTCATCGACGTTATCCAGGCGTTCGCCAAGGTCTTATCGTCGTGAATCCGGCTACGATCGGCGTTGTGGCCATCGCCGTAATGTTGGCCCTCTTCTTCACCCGCATGCCGGTGGCTTACGCCATGTCTCTCGTGGGTTTTCTGGGTTTCAGTCACCTGCGATCCGGTTCCGCGGGTCTCAATTTACTCGCGAGAGACATCTACGACGTATTTTCGTCCTACGGATTGACCATCATCCCCTTGTTCATTCTCATGGGACAAGTGGCTTTTAATACGGGGATCAGCCGAAGGCTGTACGATACGGCCTACAAATTCCTCGGGTCGATCCGCGGTGGGTTGGCCATGGCCACTGTGTGCGCCTGCACGGCGTTCGGAGCGGTGTGCGGCTCGAGTCCCGCCACGGCGGCCACCATGGCCACCGTGGGGTTGCCCGAAATGAAACGATACGGCTATGGGGAAGAACTGGCCAGCGGTTGCGTCGCCGCGGGCGGCGGTTTGGGAATGCTCATGCCGCCCAGCGTGGTGCTCATCGTGTACGGCATTCTCACACAGCAATCCATCGGCGCCCTGTTCATGGCGGGCGTCCTGCCCGCGTTTTTCATCACCTGTTGGTTTGTTCTGGCCATTGCGATATACTGCGCCTTTCTGCCGAAACAAGGCCCCAAAGGGGAACGGTTTACTTGGCGTCAAAAGGTTGTCTCCCTGAAACAGACCGGAGATACTCTGGTCGTGTTTTTCATCGTAATGGGTGGTTTGTTCTGGGGCCTTTTCACTCCCACCGAGGCAGGAGCCGTGGGAGCCTTCTCGGTCATTCTCGTGGCCTTGTTCAACCGGCGACTTACGTGGGTGGGTTTCGTGAATTCCCTGTTCGAAACCCTCAGGACCTCCTGCATGGTGCTGCTGCTCGTGGCGGGGGCCGTCATTTTCGGCCACTTCCTGGCGCTCACTCGGATACCCTTTGACATCGCCCACTGGGTGGGAGGCATGGACCTGCCTGCCCCCGCGGTGGTCGGCATGATCTTGCTGGTATACCTGATCGGGGGCTGCTTCATCGACGCCTTGGCCTTGATCATGCTGACCATTCCCATTTTCTACCCCATCGTGATGGATCTGGGCTATGATCCCATATGGTTCGGGGTCATCATCGTACTCGTAACGCAGATGGGAGTCATCACTCCGCCGGTCGGAATCAATGTTTACGTAGTCAACGGAATCGACAAAACCATCCCGTTGGAAAAGGTTTTCAAGGGAGTGCTCCCGCTTCTGGCCGCCCTGATCGTGGGTACCGCTCTGATTGTGGTTTTCCCGTATATCGCCCTGTGGCTGCCCCGGCTCATGTATCCGTGAACCCACATCAAGATCGGAAAGAAGCGGATTGCGCACTGGAAGAGCTTAACCGCAAGAGGGCTTTTTTCTGGCTTTCGTACAAAATCCGATGTAAAAGAAGGGTTTCCGGCGTCCCGGAATTCTCAGGATCCGCATCCGCACCGTCTTCCGGCCGATGCGAGGAATGCAACCCATGCTCCACGGAAAAGGGTCCTCCGTCCCCACCCAAGGGGCACATCCTAATCGGGACTCGTACAATGGACTCCGCCGCCGCAAGCACGCCGATCTTTCGGGTAAGACGGCGACATTATGCGGCATGCTGCGCCCATCCGCCGGCTCCTCGCATTCCGGGTCTCGGAGGGCATTCAGAGGAGATCGTTCTCGTTGTTTCAACCGACAATCCTGTTGCATCGGCGGCAGGATTTATTCAGACCGGAAGACCGGGATGTCGCGATACCGCAGACCAAGGGGACCCAGCGTCCGGAACGGCGATGGAAACTCCCACGGTTCGGTTCGCGAATCGTTGAGGAGGTTGCATGGAATTCAGGGCAGCCATCGTGGGCACGGGCTCGTGCACCCCGAAGCGTATTCTTACCAACCAGGAAATGGAACACATCGTGGAAACCAGTGACGAGTGGATCCTCCGACGGACCGGGATCCGGGAACGCAGAATATCCACCCGGGGCAACGGGGAAACCACCACGGACCTGGCGTTCCAGGCCGCCTCGCAGGCCTTGGACATGGCCGGCATTTCTTCCCGATCCCTGGACATGATCCTGGTGGGAACCGTCACCCCGGATCGCCAGTTCCCCTCCACAGCCTGTATGCTCCAACATCGACTGGATACCGCTAACATCCCGGCCATGGACGTGTCCGCAGGATGCTCCGGTTTCTTGTATGCTCTCAGCGTGGCGAACAACGCCATTCAATGCAGGACCGGTAAAACGGTGCTGGTGGTCGGAGTGGAACGGCTTTCCGCCATCTTGAACTGGAAAGACCGCAGCACTTGCGTGCTCCTGGGAGACGGCGCAGGGGCCGTGGTATTGTCCGCCACGTCCGAACCCCACGGGATTTTGTCCACACATCTTCGATCCGACGGTTCCTTCTGGAACCTTCTCTACGCCTCGGACGGCAACGAAGACACTCCGGAATTCCTGCACGAGGTGGACACCAAGCCCTTCCAGCTCATTATGGAAGGGAACCGTCTGTTTAAGCGGGCTGTGGCCTGTCTCACCTCCATCGCTCAGGAAACCCTGGAACACAACGGCATTCCCGGTAAGGAAATCCACCTCGTGGTGCCGCACCAGGCGAACATCCGAATCATTCAGGCCATGGCGGAAAATCTGGGTATTTCCATGGACAAAGTCTACACGAACGTCCATAAATACGGGAACACGTCTTCCGCGTCCATACCCATCGCCCTGGATGAAGCCGTCCGGGAAGGACACGTACGCCAAGGCCATCATATCCTGCTCGTGGCCTTTGGCGCAGGGTTGACCTGGGCATCCTCCCTAGTGCGTTGGGCCGCTTGATCTTGCTTTTCCGGGCGGGTGATCCGGGGAAACGGAAATCCGGTCTCCCGCCAAACGACCTCTTGTTTATTCAGGATTGCACCAACCGAAACCGGCTTACGGCATTAAAACAACCCTCGAAACCAACACGGAACTCATGATCGGCCGGTCCCCACGGGGCGCGGCTTCCGGGAGAAGGCATGAATGATCAAGGAGTTCGGGAAGAAGTGTATTTCGCCCTTCTGAACGCCATCGCGCCCGTGATGGATGCTATTCACGAATCCGGCGACCAAGAGGCTATGTCCAAAATAGCTCCCACTCTGCTGGTGCTCGGCACCACCCTCATGGTTCAGAACATGGGAAGAGAGGTGACCGCCGAAGTCATCCAGAGCCTGGTGGAACGGATTCAACGGGGTGATTTCGATACGCTCCTGTAATACAGGTGGAGCCCCTGCGGATGACTCGTCGGCCGATTTCAGTATCGGATTACCACAGAACGTGGCATATTTATTGCTTTCTGGACAAACCGGCGCACCCCGGAAAGAATAGCCAAGCTTACCCTTCCGGGTAAGGGCCGCACAAACACAACCATCCAGCAAGGAAAGGGAAATCATGAAGGCTCGAAAACAACGTGTCCGGTTTTGGTCCGCGGTCGGTTGCCTGATCGCTGCGTGGTTTCTGGTTCACAACCCCGCCCAATCCGACGTCCTTGCGGGCGAACGCGAGGGCGAGATCGAAATCGCCATCGATGTGGCTCCCAACGTGCTGAATCTCCAGAGCCGGGGCCAGTGGGTCACCGTGCACACAGACATTGCGTTCAGTGTGGTGGACGATGCTACTGTTTTCCTGAATGGCGCCAAAATCGACTGGTGGAAATCGGACAACCAGGGAAACTTCGTGGCCAAGTTCGTGATAGCGGAAATCAAAGCCTTGGAAGAACTCATCATTGGAGACTACAACACACTGACGTTGGAAGGATCGACTACGGAGGGTGCGTGCTTTTTCGGTGAACAGGACATCCTGGTTGTGAACAATCTTCCCCAGGGGCGTTGACGGCCTGCAATCGGGCGGGCGCTTCCGGCAGCGGAATCTTCTCGATTAGCAGGTTGTTGAAAAACGCGATCTGCTTCGTTGCGCTTCATCCTTCGTCATTGCGGCGTACTGGTTCTACGCCTCATTCCTCAGGATTCGCGCTCCTTGCATCTCATCGTTTTTGACCAGTCTGCTCAAAATGCGGTTTTTCACTGTTAGGGGTGAACCCACGTGCGGATGGGAAGAGACACGGTTGTCCCCTCATCGGCACGCTTATCAGGCTGTTTATCAACGGCTTGTTATGATTCGTTGATTTCGGAAGTATTCTGGAAGAATCCTGGCGCCTTTGAAGCGACATTCGGAAAAGAACAGCCCTGCATTCCCTCCCGGTTCACCGTGTCAGCCATCCGTTTTTTCTGCGAACTTATGCTTGAGTTTTTCATTGACATTCGCCGGAACCAAGCTTGATACGTCGGCCCCTAGCTTTGCCGCATCCTTGATCATGGAAGAACTCGTGTAAAACCACTTGTAATCCGTCATCAGGAAGATGGATTGAATCTCCCGGTCGATCTTGCGATTCATCAGGGCGAGCTGAAATTCATATTCAAAATCCGACGCCCCTCGAATCCCCCGCAAGATGGCGTTGGATTTCCTTTGACGTACGTAATCCACGGTAAGACCGGCAAAACTGTCCACCTCGACACTTCCCAGGTGTTTCACAGAATCCTTTACCATGTCGAGCCGCTCTGTTAACGTGAATACCGGGGTCTTTTCCGCGTTGATGGCAACGGCTACAATAACCTTGTCGAACAACGTAAGCGCTCTTTTTACCAAGGAGAGATGTCCGTTGGTGAACGGGTCGAACGAACCCGGATACACAGCAATTCGTTCCGTGGTCATGTTCATCCTTTCCAGAAACAGCTCATGTCGTGGATGCCTGCTTTTTGGCTCATCCGGAGAATACAAAACCCAGCCGGTTCGCTTCGATCATCAATGCTTTCATCGCCCGTTTCGCCGATCCGCCGGGGCGCTCTCCGGAACTCGTACCGTGTATCCCCGGGAAAGAGGCTGTATCCACACAGGAAGCGTCCGCCGAGAACCCCATTTCATGTTCCGGTATGGTATCGGCGCCAGCGGATCCCATCCGGTCCGGGACGATCCGCCTGCCTTCTTAGACGAAAGCATCCAAGTTGTCAACGGTACGAAACATTTGTCATAAAAGGAAAACAGCATGGGCAAAGACTTTGACCTCTTGTTCCAATCCCTTCTCTGGACATAGCCCGGACTGGGCGGTAGCATGAATTACGGGCGTTCATCGGCCCACGCAAACGCGTTTCATTCCCCCGCGGATTTCGCGGGATCCTTACCAATCCGAGGAGGTCGACATGACACAGGCGTCCATTCCCACCTCATGCACCCGTGATTGCCCCTGCGGTTGCAGCATTCTCGTGACCGTCCGCAACGGCGAGATTGCTTCCCACCGGGCTGATCCCCGAAATACCTATACCCGGAACTTTCTCTGCAAAAAGGGAAATCAGTATGTAAAGCGGGTGTTCAGCCCCGAACGGCTTCTGGCTCCTCTGAAACGCCGAGGGAATTCTTTCGAGCCCATTTCGTGGGACGACGCCCTGGACATCGTGGCTGAAAAACTGACGTCCACCCGCCTGGAGAGCGGTCCCCTGTCCACTTTGTGGGCTCAGTATTCCGGCTCCCTCTCTCTCCTGAACCTGTTCATGCCCCGTTTTTTCTGGATACATATGGGAGGCAGCACGGTAACGACGGGAGGAGTTTCCATCGATGCACTGCAGGCGGCCCAGGAGCACGACTTCGGAGCTTGCCTTCTGCACGATCCGGAAGACCTGTTGAACGCCCGGAACATCGTGATTTGGGGTAAGAACCCCGCCGTTACCAACGTGCACCTGATACCGCTTATCCAGGAAGCCCGGCGGAACGGGGCCCGGCTCACCGTAATCGATCCCCGGTACTCGGAGACGGCCCGCCTTGCGGACCGTCACATTGCCCCCCGTCCCGGCGGAGACGGATACCTGGCGCTCGCCGTTGCGCGGGAAATCCGCCGACGGATGGGGGACCCGCCGAAAAGGATTCGGGATGCCGGCGCGGGCTGGAGCGAATACTCGGCCCTTCTGGATCGGTACGACGACAACGATTTGTTTTCAAGAGCGGACGTAAGCCGTGAGGAGGTTTTATATCTTGCCTCCTCCTATTGGGATGACCGCCCCTGTTCCACGTACATGGGCCTGGGATTGAACTGGTGGAAACAGGGTGGAGCCCACTGCCGTCTCGTGCACTCATTGATCTTCATGTCCGGAAACATCGGAGTCCCCGGTGGAGGAGCCAACTTCTTCAATCGGGAATTTCCGTTCAGCACCCAGCCGTTCCGGGAGGAAATGACCAAGGCCAAAGCACGGGGGGTCCCGTTGGTCAAACCCAGGAGGATTCTCCTCCCGCTGCTGGCCCGTGAAATCGAGCAGGCGGAAGAACCTCCCGTCCGCATGGCTTGGATTTCCATGTTCAACCCCGTGGCGACGGTGCCGGATTCCAACCACTTGAGCAAGGTTTTGCGTTCCCTGGATTTCGTCGTGGTAACGGAGCAGTACATGACGGCCACAGCGGCATGCGCGGACGTGATTCTACCGGCCACCACTTATTTGGAGGAGGACGATGTAATAGGCGGTCACGGCCATTCGTTTGTACGTCCGGTAAACGCCGCCATCCCACCACGGGGTCAGGCCCGAAGCAACTTCCGAATCTTTCAAGACCTGGCGCGGAAGATGGGCTTTGGAGACAGCCTCGCGGGATCTCCGTGGGACTGGGTTGCTCGAACCTAGAGTCCGTTATCGGAACAAGGCATCACCTTGGATCAGGTCAAGCGGGGGCCCGTCAAAAGGATCCAGCCATCGATCCCTTACGGCGACGGCGCCTTTCGGACTCCCGACACCCGATTTCGCTTCATTACGGACTATGAAGGGCGATCCCAGAACCAAACCGGATTGTGCCTGCTCATGGTGAAGATACGTTCCTTCCTGAATTCCCAACTGCCGATGGATGAAGCTCGACGGTTCCCCACCGTTCATCTGAATCCCGCCGTATTGGAACATTTCGGATTGACGGATGGAGAACGGGTGTGGGTCCGGAGTCCGTTGGACCAAGTGGAAGCCGTGGTGTCTTCCTCCCCGAGAACCCGGCCGGACGTCGCGGAACTCTCTCCCTCCATGTGGGCCGATGACGGGAGAGGCGTCAACCGGTTACGAGTTGCTTCGATCAGCGACTTGGGACCCACGGCCGCCGTAAACGAAACACGGGTTACCCTTCACAAGTCCCCGTGAATTGTTCTCTGGATGTCCGCCGGCGTTGAAAATCGGCGCCTTCCCAGGCTGGGAAGACACGAAGGAGCACGACGCGCGCATTTCGGAAAATGACGCGTGGATACAATACACCGGCCGGCGCAGGATGAGGCGCTCCTATGATGGCGCCGGCCCTACCAGCCCGCCGGCCCTACCAGCCCGCCGGCCCTACCAGCCCGTTGATAAACAGTATTACCGGCAGGCGAGCCCTTATTCCGAAAGCCCACAGCGGATTATCGTTCCTGTTAAAGCACCTCTACTCGACCCAGGTGGCGAACTCGCTCACCGGCACACGCCTCCGATCAAACCGGTTGATCGGCGCGGATTCATCGGGATATCCCATCGCAATGCCCATGGCCGTCCGCTTGTTTGCCGGAACAGACAGCGCGGATCGCAACAAGTCCGGGTATCGAACCACCGTGGACAAAACCAGGGTGCCCACTCCTTTGGATTGCGCCACAAGACATACGCCGTGCAAGAAAATCCCTAGATCCATCATTCCGTAGGGAATGTCCAACTGATCGTCCAGCAGCAGCAACATCAAGACGGGCGCATCGAAGAGCGTGAACATTTCCTCATAGTATCGGTTACGGGCGTCCCGATCCTCGCGCCCGATACCTTGCGCGTCCAGACAGCACTTGCCTATATCCGCCACTCTCTCATGCCATTTAGGGGGAAATTTGTCGGGAGTGGGAATATCCGGCCGATGAGGAGCACGCACGGAAACCTTCTCCCGTTGTCCCGCCTTGAATCTCTCCAGCGGTTGTCCGGAAGCCACCATCACCTCCCACGGCTGCGTATTCGCCCACGAAGGACACCATCGAGCCTCGGAGAGGATTTCCTCCAACACGGAACGCGGTACCGGATCCGGCTTAAACTTGCGAATGCTTCTTCGTCCTTTGAACACTTCCAGGAAATCCATGCAGTCCCCCCTCCTTCTGTACCCACTGTGGTCTGTGAACACGACCCAACACACCTTAAAGAACCGACTTCATTCTAACGGGCCGTCCGTTCCAGGGCAAGGCAAAACCGGGGAACCAAAAGATCCGGTCCGAAATCAAGACCTTGACACAGTCCGACCATCTCTCCTATAGTTAGCGGCAATTCCGACACGCTCTCACGTAACCATACTGCCCCATGAATCTCAGCATCTTCGAGATGGAACGGCATGCCACACCGTGCCTGACATTTCAGGTGAATCCGTACCCGTAATCCAGTTAGTGGAGAACACGGGAATCATCAACCGTGAGGTGAGTTCATGCGCGAGTCGACCTTCAAAGAGTGGGAATCCCAACTGGCCTCGGTATCCGATTTCGTAGGCTCGGAGACGGAGAAGATATTTCTGGTCATCGGGAGCGACGAGCCGGATCTGTACAATTTCATGGATTCCGCTCTGAATGCCGCCGCCGCCCGACCGGAACTCCGGGTCTTCCGATACGAAATACGGGCGGGAGAACACTCAAAGCATTTCTTGTACCGCTGGATTCATGACACGGTCACAGGATCCGCATACGTGGGCGCCGGTACATGGGAAAAGGTTCTCAACAAGGACCCGTCTCTCCACCCGCGGCTCCGCCTGCTCCTGGAACAGGACATCCGTCCACTGGAAATTCGGTTTCTTGAGGCGATCCGGTTTCTCAGCCGGATGTCGGCCCCCGGCGAGCGGCTCGTTATGGGCATCACCCCGAGAACGTCCATGGAAGACTCGGCCCTGGTCGACTTTTTCAGAGAATATATCCGATTGCTGCCCCTTACGGCCAAACTTATGATCGCCCAAATGGATCAGGATGTATTGGCCCTGCGGAAGGACTTCTCGCCGTCCAACAGGGCCTACGTCCCCGCGAGGACACCGAACGCCTCCGAGGAGATCCAAAAGAGGCGCCGGGAGGCTCTGCAATCCGCGGGCACGGAAAAGAAATGTCTTCAGATTCTCTCTCATTTGGCACATCCACTGACCCCGGAGGACTTGGTTCATATCGGCGACTTAGACGAGAAGGCCTGCGAATCCGCCCTCGCATCCCTCCTGAAGTCCCGTTTGGTCGAGGGCGCACCGGAGAGCGGGTACCGGCTTGCCTGCCCCAGGCTGTTTCCCGACCCCTGTGAAGACCCCGTGACCTGCTCGGACTGGGACAGGAAAGCCGTGGAGTACTATGCGACTTGGTGTTCCGAAGAGAAAGACCCCTATCCGTACATGATCCACCACTCCGTGGCCCTCAGCCGGGCAACGGAGCCGGAATGGCTCGCGGAGCGCACCTTGTCCGCAATCCCCTGCAAAATGAAACACGGCTGGGGAGACATCTGTGAGGAAGAATTGGGGCGCGCCCTGGTGCTGTTGAACGAAGGACCCGACCCGCTCCGAGCCCGCTTGCTCCTGGCTCTCGGAGAAGTCAGAGAGGCCAGACTCCGCAGTCGCGAAGCCGTCGAAACTCTCGACGCCGCCATCGAGCTTTTCAGGAAGTCGGAGGATTCCGCCCAGGTTCGCTACGCGCTGGAACTTAAAGGGCGAGCCGCCTTTTCCATCCGCGATACGGACATGGCCAAGTCCGCTCTGGAGGACTCCATCACCCTGGCCCGGAGTTTGGGCCGGGAGGACCTGGTGGCGGACTCAATGAGCCAACTGGCCTATGTCTATTTTTCATTGAAGCAACTGGACGAGGCCGAACAGATGTACCGGCAGGCGCTGGACGTGTTCCGCAAGATCCCGGGGGAAGCGGGGACGAAAGGCGAAGCCTCGCAATGGGGGAATCTGGGACATACGGCCTACGCCAAAGGAGATACCCACTCCGCGGAGGAATACCACCGCAACGCCTTGGAGATCTTCCAAAAACTGGGATATCGCAAGGCGGAAGCCGCTGAGTGGGGCTACTTGGGACATACCTTGTTCGCCCGCCGGGAATACGAGGGCGCCGTGGAAGCCTTTCAATCGGCCGCTCGAATCGAGGAAGAACTGGGGGAAACCTCACGCGTAGCGCAGCGCCATTCCGGAATCGGTCACAGTCACTATGCTCGGAGAAAACTGGACAGTGCGGCCGATTCCTTCCAGAAGTCCCTGGATTTGTTCAAGACCCTGGGAAATGCGGAAGGCGAAGCCGCGCAGTTGTCCAATATCGGCATGATTCAGGGTGAGAAGGGCGAACATGATCAGGCGATCTCCTTTTTCCGGCAATCCGCCGACCTATACCGTCAGGCGGGTGATCTTTTGGGAGAAGCCGGACAGCTCATACGCATGGCCCATATTCATTCTGCACTGAAGCGATACTCGGAATCCGAGTCTTTGTACGTGGAAGCTCTGGAACGGTATCGCGCCGTGAATTACTCCACGGGCGAAGCCTCGGTCCGCGTGGACCTGGGAAGACTTTACCTGGCCCGAGGGGAATGGTCCAGGGCCGTACAGGAATTCCGAGCCGCCGCGGATGCGTACAAAAACATGGAACATCGCGAGCTGCAGGCGCTCTGCCTTTCCCTGGCGGGGCAGGCCGAACGCGCCCACGGCAGGGTAGATGAAGCGGTAGCCTGCTGGAATGAGGCCATCGAGTTGTACCGGAGCATGGAGAATACTCTGGGCGTCGCCAACATCGTATCTCAATTGGGACTGCTCCGGTACGAACAGAAAAACTTCGACGAAGCCGAATACCTCTACCAAGAGGCCGTGCGAGAATTTCGGAGCAAGGACGACAAGGAAGGTTTGGCCAACGCCCTTTCCAACTTGGGAACCCTGTATTTCGAAACCCGCCGGCTGAGCGAAGCCATGAATCACTATGAGGAGTCGCTTGCGTTGCTCCGCGGTATGAATCATCCCCTCGGCATAGCGGGCTTGCTGCAGAACTTGAGCTATGTGTACGAGGCTCAGAACAAATTCTCGGAGGCCTCCGCCGGCCTCAGGGAATCCCGGGAAATATACGAGCATCTCCAAATGAGCCAGGAACGGGAAGCCGTGGAACAGAGGCTGGCGTTGATGGACCGGCGGGCCGAGCAATCCCTGGAGCGCGTACGCGCCGAATTGTTTCCGGGTCTTTCTCCGGAACCCGATAGAAAATCGCCCGAAGTCAAAGTGGGACGAAACGACCCCTGCCCCTGTGGAAGCGGTCTCAAATACAAGAAATGCTGCGGGGCGTAATTTGGAACAATCGAAAGGAGGACTTTCCATGGAAGAAGAACGCGTGAAAGAAATCCTGAAGCAGGTGGTGAACATTACGGAAGAGGACTGGGAGACTTTCAGGACCGGCAGCCCGGGGGTGTACAAATTTTTCACCCGCATCAACGAAGTGATGGGCCACCGTATCGTGGCGGAAGTGATCGATTCCCGGTACTGCGCCGCAGGTGTCAAGAAAGGTCAAAAATACGTCATCGAGGGAGGGGCACTGGTTCCTGAAAAATCTACGGCGCCTTTGTGTATGCGAGCCATCGGTCCGCTCACCGGGTTCGTGAACACCATTCTGGAAAAGCTGGTGGCTGGAGAGGACCCCAATGACCGCGTATTCTCGGTGGCCGAGTGTCTAGACCCCGGTCTGGAGGCAGGTGGTCTGGGCAAAGTGAAGTTCCAGGTAAGGGTCGAACCCGTGTAGCATTATCTGGATTCGGACGGATGGAGCGTTCGGAATAGTTGTTCCCAGATCTCTTTGAGATTCAGGGCCTCCTCGAACTCGTGCAGATCCATGCGCCGTTCCGCCAGGTGAGCGGCGCCCTGCCGTTCGAGCATCGAGGAATACAGGTCATCGAGCGTTTTGGCGTAGGCCAGGGTGGAAGTAAACGGAAACGTTACCACTTTGTATCCCATGCGCTCCAATTCCGGCGCGGAGAGAACCGGCACCAGAGGATGATCGAACATATCGAAAAGGATCGGAACCCCGGAGATGGATCGGGCCGCATACTCCACTTCTTCCACGCTTCCCAGCAGTTCCACGTACACCATGTCCGCCCCTGCCTCGGCGAATGCTTTCGCTCGCCGCACGGCATGTTCCAGTCCATATACGGGCCGACTGTCGGTACGCGCAATGATGACGAAATCCGGATCCCTTTTGGCAGCCACCGCAGCCCGGATCCTCTCCACAGCCGCTTCCGGCTCGATAACACGGAACCCTTCCATGGCGGCGCACCGCTTGGGCTCCATTTGATCTTCGATATGGATCGCCGCCACACCGGCCATCTCGAATTCCCGGACCGTCCGCTGTACGTTCAAGGGACCGCCATAGCCGGTATCGGCGTCGCAGATCAGAGGAATGTCAATCGCTGCCGCTATACGGTGGGCATGGGATACCATTTCCGTGAGAGTCAGTTCCCCGAGATCCGGGCGACCCAACAGGGAACAGGCCACTCCGTAGCCCGTCATGTAGGCGGCTTGGAAACCCGCTTTTTGGATAAACCGGGCGCCCAGGGCATCGTGGCATCCCGGCGCCATAAGTATCGTATTTCGCGCGAGCAGCTCCCGTAAACGTCCGGCGGGGGTCATCATGCGCCTCCTGCATGTTGGATGGCGGACATCACGCTTTTCTGACGGAATACGTGGTTTTTCGCCGATGTCCGTGGATTCGATCCGGTGGATATCCTGAGTTTAGAACAGATGGACCCATTCTTCAAGGTGCAATCATGTGGATTCAAACACCCGGTGACATCAACGAATCGCTCATTTTCCTGGGCACCGCGCAAAACGCCCTGTACCTCCTCAAGGGCGATCCGGACATTCTGATCGGAGGAGGCGGCCCTTGGATGATTCCCGAGCTTCAGCGGCAGATCGACAGCCGCCCCATCGATATGGAGCGCGTGCAGTATCTGTTCATCGGGCACACGCACTTCGATCACTGCGGAGCGGTCCCGTATCTTCAGAAAAAATACCCCCACCTCCGGATCCTCGCATCACGAGGCGCCGGACATCTCCTTTCCATGGAAAAAGCGGTTCGGAACATCCGCACCTTTTCGGAAGATGTCATGGCAAGGCTCGGCCTTCCTATGGAGCATGAAGGGATTCCTTTACGTTTTACGGGGATCCGGCTTCACAAGACCCTCCAGGAAGGGGACCGTATCGACTTGGGGCCCGTGTCTTTAAGAGCCTATGAAACACCGGGGCACAGCAAATGCTCCATGGTCTTGTACGAACCGGACCGGCAGTGGCTGTTTCCCTCGGATTCCCTCAACTTCCCGACGGGAAACGGTCATGAGTTCATGATCACGGCCAGCGAAAGTTTCGTGGATTACCTGGCGGGCTTGCGCAAGCTGATGTCTTTACCGGTGAAGATTTGCGCCTGGGAGCACCACGGACTTGTGACCGGTGATCGAGCCTCCGGAATCGTCCTTGAAGGTATTCGATATACGGTGCGGTTCAGGGAGCAACTCCTCGAAAAGCTGGAGCACTCCGGAGACGCTGAAGCCGTGGCGGAATGGATGGCCCGGGATTGGATTCTTCGTTCCGGATTTGATTTTTTGACCTATGAAGTCATGTTGTATATTTCTCGGCGCATGGTGCAGAACGCTGTCCAGGAAGACATCGGGAACTGGAACCTGGGGGACGGCCGAGGATCCCGGACATCCCCGAATCCGGAGCCGTGAACAGACGTTTGTCGCATCCGTGCGCCCTTGGAAACCTCTGAAGGGAACCACTGCTGGAGCGGGTGCTTTCAGGGGGAGGAAACGGCGCCCCGCATGGGCCCTATACGGATGCTTCCAGGCCGAAGATCCGTATCGCGTTGCGTCGAGTGGCCTCGGCGACTTCCTCGATCGACATGTTCCGGAGCTTTGCGACTGCCTCCGCCGTGTACCGTACGAAGGCGGGTTCGTTGCGTCGTCCTTTTTGCGGTGCGGGTGTCAGATGGGGCGCGTCCGTTTCGATGAGCATGCGCTCCAAGGGCATTTTTCGAGCCACCTCGCGCAGATCGTGGGAGGCCGGATAGGTGACCGGACCGGGAATGGAGAGGTAAAAACCCCACTCCAGGTATTTGCGCGCCCAGTCCCAGTCGCCGGAAAAGCAATGGATGACGCCTCCCCGGAGCTTGGTCCGGTACCCGGAGAGCAGGGTGAACACGTCCCAGTGGGCCTTGCGATCATGAATGATCACGGGGCGACCCACCGCGGATGCAATGTCGAGCATGGTTCGGAAAAGCCGCATCTGGGATTCTTTGGAAGAATGGAAATGATGATAATCCAGCCCGATCTCTCCGAGCGCCACCACGGCCGGGTCCCCGGCAAGGCGTTCCACTTCGGCAAGGCGCTCCCGGTTGGCGCCGTCGGCCCAGTGGGGGTGGTATCCCACCGACGCGTGGACGGATCGGTATTTGGCGGCGATTTCCAGGCACGCCTTACTGCTGGACGGCGTGACTCCGATAGTGACCACGCCCTCGACTCCCGCCTCGCGGGCACGGTGAAGCACGGGGGCCAAGCGGTTTCTGAAATAGGGAGCATCGAGATGGGCGTGCGAATCGATGAGCACCATTCACCTCCACTTAGATCTGTGCATAGGCCGTCGAAAAACGTGCGCTGCAAAGTTGCGTTAGCTTTGTCACCGGGCGGCGTACCTTGTGCACGCCCATTGCTCGGGATCGCTGGAACCTGCATTACAGCGCATACTGGTCAACCGCGCGCCGGCAACTCGGTTTTTCAACGGGATTTTGAGAAACACCGGTTTTGCGCTTTCCGGCGTGCAGGATGATGTGTACAATACGAACCCGTTACCCAATTCAAACAAGGAGAGGACAACCATGAGAGAAGTAGCCGTATTAGGCGTCGGTATGACTCAGTTTGGGAAACACGCGGATAAGAGCTGCGTAGAGCTGTTCGCCCAAGCCGCATTGGACGCCATCTACCAATCGAACCTGACACCGCAGGACATCCAAGCCCTGTATCTGGCCAACTGCCTGGGAGACTTCACGGAAGGACAGCTGGTAATGGCCGGTATGGCGGCGGGTGAAATAGGGATCCCGCACAGCGCTCCGGCCACCCGGGTGGAAGCGGCGTGTGCGGCGGGTTCCACCGCCATCTACAATGGATTTACCATGGTGGCCTCGGGCATGAAAGACCTGGTTCTGGTCGGAGGCGTGGAAAGAGCCTTGGCCATGGATACTCCCATGGCCACCAGGACGTTCGCCATGGCTTCCGACGGCCGGTACGAGTTTTTCAGCGGTATCACCTTCCCGGGTGTATTCGCCATGCTCACCAGGTTGTATTCCCATAAGTACAACATCCCCCTGAAGAAACTCAAAGAACGCATGGCCATGGTGGCGGTCAAAAACCACAAGAACGGCTTCCTGAACGAGTTAGCTCAGTTCCGGAAGGAAATTACCGTGGATACGGTCTTGAACAGTTTCATGGTGTGCGATCCCCTTCAGCTGTTCGACTGCTGCCCCTTCTCCGACGGCGCCGCCGCCATCGTACTGGCTCCCATGGACATCGCCCGCAAATACGTGGACAACCCCGTCCGCATCGCCGGAGTCGGCATGGGATCCAACGGCGCACTCATCACGCAGAAGGATTTCACCATCATGAAAGCGCGCCAGGAAGCCAGCAAGGCCGCTTACGAGATGGCGGGAATCACTCCTCAGGACGTAGATGTCGTGGAATTGCACGACTGCTTCACCATGGCTGAAATCGTGGCCCTGGAAATGCTGGGATTCTATAAACCCGGGGAAGCCTCCGAGGCTGTGGAGCAAGGCGAAACCAGCCTGGACGGCAGCCTTCCCGTCAACCCTTCCGGAGGACTGAAGTCCAAAGGTCATCCCATCGGCGCCACGGGAGTGGCTCAGGCTTACGAAATCGTCAATCAGCTGAGAGGAAATTGCGGGGCCCGGCAGGTCAAGAACGCCAAGATCGGCCTGACGGATACCCTTGGCGGTGATATTTGTACCGTCGTAAACACTGTGTTCACCATCGACTGAAGCATGCAGAGGAGCACCCATGTACGGAAAAATGACCTCATCCCAGTTTTTCGAAGCCCTCAAGAACAATAAACTCATGGGAATAAAATGCACCCAGTGCGGGGAAATTACATGCCCGCCGCGGACGGTGTGCCAGGAATGCGGTTCCCCGGAAGGCGAGTTGACGGAATTGTCCCGCAAAGGCGTGATCCGAACCTACACCGTATCGAATGTAGCCGCGCCCTGCTTCAAGACCCCCTACGTGGTGGCCATGGTGGAAACCGAAGAAGGCCCCTGGCTCATGGGAAACATCCTCACCCTTCCGCCGGAACGCATCACCGAGGACTTGGTCGGCCGGAAAGTGCAGATCGGCTCCATTGAAGTGGAAGGCGACACGTTCTCCAAACCCGGGGTGGCGCTGGTGTTCGTACCCACGGACTAAAGCCCGCCCGTGAATTCCGGGCAAACGACCGGGAAGCGCCGAAACTCCCGTTTCCCGGTCGTCTTGCTTTCCACAGAACACCGAGCGGGCCGCTCGGGTCGAAATTCATCCGGAAGCACTAGTACTCGATGCCGCGGCGTGCCGACGCTCCCCGGTAATACGGATGCTTGACCTGGATAAGTTGGGTGACGTAATCGGCTTCGTCGAACAACTCACCCGGCAGATCCGCACCGGTAAGCACCAGTTCCGTAGCGGGATTCCGGTGACGCACCAGATCCATCACCAGGTCAAGGGGAATCAGCCTGAAATAGAGTGCATCCAGGATCTCGTCGCAGATCAGCAGATCGCAGTCGCCTCCAGACGCTTCCCGGGCCCAGTCCAGGGCCTGGCGAGCATGATCGTAATGTTCCTTTTTGGGTCCCTTGGGCAGAATGAACGGCATTCTCCCTGGACACAGATAACGGATTTCCGGTATATTCTTGAGAAGTTCCACTTCCGACGAATCGCCGGATTTCATGAATTGGACAAAAATCACTTTCCCACCGGCTCCGGCCATACGGATGGCAAGGCCGATGGCCCGACTCGTCTTTCCGGGTCCAGTCCCGAAAATTGCGTGAACCATCCCACGGTCTTCGAGCACTCGCGGGGCATATTTCTGATTCTCATACATGGGCTTACATGCACTCCAGCGTGATCTTCGTTTTCGGACGGCATCCTGTACCGACACTTAAAACCGCTTCAACTCCCGTGTGTTTCTTGGTAATAGCCGCCTGAGGAGCAGGGACGACACAGTGCTCCGTGTTTTTCCGGATAGGACTCCCCGCAGTTCGGGCACAACCGGACGTTCCCTTTCTTTCCAACCCCGATGGTTTCAGAAACGCGCACGGGTTTAGACGAAAAGATACTCCTGCCTGCCGTCAGGATGGCGGGAATGAGGGTCTCCAGCGGAAGGTCCTTCTTGGGCACCCGTTTCAGAAACCAGTCTCTAATCTTCGGATGAGCATCCATCTTGCTCACATCCGCCCAGACTCTCACGCCCAACCCGGTATCCTTATCGTACAAGGTGAGCGCAAATCGCCCATAATCCACAAGCTGCAGCCAACTGTTACCCACGGTGCAGGGGGTGAACAGCTGAACCGCGTCCGGAAGACAGTAGGGAGATTCCACCACGGCGTTGTACAGGACGCTTTCGGGCAAGAGTTCCCGCGCCACGTCCACCATAAAGCCTCCCAGCAGAAGGCCCGGCGCCAGGCTGCCATGAAACCACTCGATCTTTTCCACGGCGTCCTTCAACGGAAGACCGGCAACCATCACCTCGTCGTATTCGTTCAGGATACGATAATCCACTCCTTATCCTCCCGCTCGACCTTATCCGGGCCTTTCCGCTCCGAGAACCCGATAACGCATCGCGTCTTTCTCCGCCAAGGTTCGACGTTTATGCTCAACATAAGCCCAACCGGGAACTAATTCAAGTGAATAGGGGGAACGGATCCTGTATACTATAGTATTGGTGATTCAGGCGTGCGCAAACCGTGAGTCGGGACCCGTCAGCGAGTTTGCCGTCTTCTCCGGAAGCGAGGGAAAGGAGATCCATGGCGCAATTTCTCGAAGGCGGAACGGGCATGTTGGCAGCGCCCATGCCCTCACTGAACGACCCCGAGGGAGAACGGGTACTCGATTCCCTGCCGCCCGTCATCGACGCACACGTCCACGTTTTCCCGGACTCGCTTTTCGAAGCCGTCCGGCGTTGGTTCGATCGGCATGCCTGGCCCATTCGGTACAGACTCAGCGCCCCTCAAGTCATCGAATTCCTGTTCGCCCGGGGTATACGCCATATTGTGACCCTCCATTACGCGCACAAACCGGGAATCTCCCGTGATCTCAACGCCTTCGCCGCAGCTCTGGCCAATGAATACCCCGGTGTCACAGCCCTGGCCACGGTCTTTCCGGGCGAACCGGGCGACCTGGCCATTTTGGAGGAAGCGTTCGGCATGGGTCTCCGGGGGGTTAAACTCCACTCCCACGTGCAATGCTTTGAATTCGAAACCCCGACCATGCATCGGATTTACGACTTGTGCAGCTTCCACGGCAAACCCATGGTTATCCACGCGGGGCGGGAACCCAAGAGCCCGGCCTATGGCTGTGATCCGTACATCCTGTGCGGTGCGGACCGAATACGGCGTATTCTGCGCTCTCATCCCGATCTGCGCCTGTGTATTCCACACTTGGGCTTCGACGAGTTCGGAGACTACGATGCCATGGTACAAGAATTCGACACACTGTGGCTCGATACCACCATGACCCTGGGGGGATATTTTATGAAAGATCCGCCCCTGGATCTCGCGAAGCTTCGCTCGGACCGCATCTTGTACGGCACGGATTTCCCCAATATCCCCTATGCCTGGGACCGGGAACTGAAACAGTTGCAGCGGCTCGACCTCCCTCGCCAGACCCTGGAGCGAATTCTCTGGAGAAACGCGGCGGATCTGTTCTCCATCGACATGGGCGCCTGCCTGCGACCCGACACAAAAGAGACCCCTGTTTGAATCCCATGAATCACAAGGGAAAGATCCTCTCATTCCACGCAGACGGTTGTTTGGGGTGGATCGCTCCCCACCCGACGAGCACCGGACATCCCCGCGTTTCGGATCCTGGAACGCCTCATTTCCTTTTCCCGGGCACGGGCCGTGTGATATAGTGATAACCGGGTTGCCGGTGTGACGCCGTCTGCTCAATTCGGCAAGGATTACCAGGTTGGAATACGGGAGGGGTATCTGTTCATTTCGTTCGAAGGAATCGAAGGTTCCGGAAAATCCACTCAAATCGCCATGCTTTTCGAAGCACTCCGGGTACGGAACATTCCCGCGTTGGCCACCCGGGAACCCGGGGGAACCGCCATAGGAGCCGCCATCCGCACCCTGCTCCGCTCCGTTTCCAGCAGTGGGATGACGCCATGGACCGAAGTTTTTCTGGTGCTCGCCGATCGGAACCAGCACATCGGGGAAATCGTCCGACCGGCCCTCGCTTCCGGAATATGGGTTCTGACCGATCGATTCCTGGACTCCACCCTCGCGTACCAGGGATCTGGTAGAGGGCTGGATCCGGCGCGACTTCAGGAATTCAACCGCATAGCAACCGGATCTCTGGCGCCGCATTTGACGTTCCTCTTGGACTGCCCCACGACCGTATCCCGCCGGCGGATCACGGAAAGGTGGCGAGGGAATGAAGATTCTCCCCGGGAAGGCCGTTTCGAGCAGGAACCTGACGAATTCCATATTCGGGTTCGCCGGGGATATCTGGAGTTGGCGGCGGCGGATGATTCGGGGCGTTTTCACATCGTCGACTCCAGTCGCTCCATCCAGGAAGTCCACGAGATCATATGGCGTCAGGTTCAGATCAAGGCCGCGGAATTGGGATTTCTGCGATCATGAATTTCCGGGACGTTGTTGGACATGCCCGTCAGATCCGCCTCTTGTCCCGTGCCGTACGTCGTGGGTCGGTTCCCCATGCTTTGCTCTTCACGGGGATTCCGGGCAGCGGTAGGAAGACCTTGGCCCGAACCTTGGCGGGGTCCCTGCTCTGCGGATCCCCCGACGACGCTGATGCCTGCAACCGTTGCCCTTCCTGCGAGAGACTCCAGCGCGGAACCCATCCCGACTTCCACGAAGTCCGTGCCGAAGGAAGATTTATCAGAATCGATCAAGTACGCGAGATCAAACGTCTTCTCATGTACAAACCGTTAGCCGGAGATACTCGGGTCCTCTTGCTGTTCGACGTGCAATATCTAAACACGGACGCGGCCAACGCCCTGTTGAAGAGTCTCGAGGAACCGCCCCCGGGCAACTATTTCGTTCTCACCGCTCCGGATGAACGGGCACTGTTGTCCACGTTGGTTTCCCGTTGCCGCCGGATGGATTTGGCGCCTCTCCCTGCCGCCGTCGTAGCCGATTATCTGGTTCGGTACCGGAACGTCGAACCCGGACGAGCTCGAACGCTCGCGGAGCTCTCGGGGGGCAGCTTGGGACGAGCCATGGAATTGGCGGAACCCGAAGATGATGAGAAGACCGGCAATGTATTGAGCCGCAGAGCCGAAATCATCCAGCAGTTGATGCGCCTGAAAAAGAATGATACAAAAGAGGCGTTGTTTTTGGCCAAAACTTGGAGTGATCTCCAAGATGATGCGAACGAATGGCTGGATCTCCTTCGCTACTGGCTGCGGGACCGATGGTTGTTCTCTTCCGGAGTGCCGTTGGATCGGCTGGTGAATCGCGATGTATTCGCCGGATTATCGCTGCGGCCCGATCCACTTTCGGCGCAGCGGTTTCACCGCATGATCGAATACGTGGAGGAAGCATCCAAGGTTTTGGGACAGAACGCCAACAAACGACTGGTGCTGGAACGTCTGTTGTTACAGATCGCCTATACGTGACGGAGTCGCAACCGGGCTGAAACCAAGGTTACGTCTTATCCCCGGAAGCCGGAGTTCACCACACTCGGATTGACGAGCAAATCCTGGACACCGGCTGTCCTTTATACAGCGAACTGTTTCGATACCGGCCAACCTGATTTTTCCGGATAGGTTTTCATGGGAAAAATAGTCGGTGTACGATTGCGCCCGTACGGAAGAATCTACGATTTTGACTGCGGGCATTTCGTACTCAGTTTGAGTGACGCGGTTATCGTAAAGACGGACATGGGCATGAGTCTCGGAATCATCTCCAAATCGCCCCGGCGAGTGGAATCTGAAGAAGAACTCAAGTCGCTGAAACCGATTTATCGTATCGCCACGGAAGAAGACCTTTTCCAACATCGGAAGAATCTCGAGTTGGAGAAGGAAGCGCATGCCTATTGCCAGGACTGCATACGCAGCCGTAAGCTGGATATGCACCTGGTGACCGTCGAAACCCTCTTCGATAATTCCAAGATGATCTTTTACTTCACTTCCGAAGGGCGGGTGGATTTTCGCGAATTGGTCAAAGACCTGGTCCAGCGGTTCCGTACCCGTATCGAAATGCGTCAGATCGGAGTTCGAGTCCAGACGAAAATGGTCGGAGGCGCCGGGAATTGCGGGAGGGAGCTGTGCTGCACCCAATTTATCGAAAAATTCGAGCCGGTTTCCGTAAAGATGGCCAAGGAACAACAGCTGTCGTTGAATCCAACCAAGATTTCGGGGCTCTGCGGTCGGTTGATGTGTTGTCTGGCGTTCGAATTCCAGCAATACCTGGAACTGAAAGAAAGACTTCCCAAGTGCGGCGACACGGTCTCGTGTTGCCGTTTCCGGGGACGCGTGATCCGGCAAAACGTACTGAAATCCTCGGTGTCCGTACAAACGGAAGAAGGTACTGAATCCGAGGTGACCTTGGACGAAATCACGGCGGTGGAAAAGACCGAAACAACTGCAAAGAATACCAAGAAAAAGTAGATACCGGCAAGGGATGCAGCATGTCAGAAACGTTTTACGTGACCACCCCCATATATTACGTGAATGCGGAACCCCACATAGGTCATGCATACACCACCATCGTGGCGGACGTGTTGGTTCGCTACCATCGCATGTTGGGCGAAGACACGTTCCTGTTGACAGGCACTGATGAACATGGAGACAAGATCGTCCGGGCTGCCCGAAATGCGGGGGAAGATCCCAAGTCTTACGTGGACCGTGTGAGTCTTCTCTTCCGCGGGACCTGGCCCGAGTTGAACATCCATCCCTCCAAGTTTATCCGCACGACGGACCCCGAGCACCAAGCCGTGGTCCAGCGGATCCTGCAGGATGTGTATGACAAGGGAGATATTTATTTCGCCGACTACGGGGGACTCTACTGCTTCGGATGCGAGCGGTTCTACACGGAACGCGAGCACATGGACGGCAAATGCCCCGATCATAGGACGGAACTCGAATACATCAAGGAAGAAAATTACTTCTTCCGAATGAGTGCATACCAGGATTGGCTGATCCGGAAAATCCAAGCGGATCCCGACCTGATCCAGCCGGAACGGTATCGCAATGAAGTCCTTTCCTTCCTCAAGGACCCTCTCGAAGACCTGTGTATTTCGCGTCCCAAGTCCAGGCTCCAGTGGGGAATCCCGCTTCCTTTCGATCATCGGTTCGTTACCTATGTATGGTTTGACGCCCTGATCAATTACATCAGCGCCCTGGGATACCCCGAAGGGGAGTTGTTCCGGCGTTACTGGCCGCACAGTCACCACCTCATCGCCAAGGACATCCTGAAACCCCACGCCATTTATTGGCCATGCATGCTGCAATCCGCCGGAATCCGCAGTTTTTCGTCGCTGCATGTCCATGGATACTGGAACATCAACGAAACCAAGATGAGCAAATCCTTGGGCAACGTGCGAGAACCGCTCAAGCTCAAGGATATTTATGGACTGGACGCCTTTCGTTATTTTCTTATGAGAGAAATGGTCTTCGGCCTGGATGCCAACTTCAGCGAGGAATCGCTGGTCCAGCGCATCAACGCCGATCTGGCCAACGATCTTGGAAACCTGTTCAGCCGGAGTGCGGGTATGCTCGGCAAGTATTTCGAAAGCATTGTTCCCCGCGCCGGTTCCTTCGAACCCCAAGACGAAGCCGTTTGTAACCATACGGATCGGATTCGCATCCAATATCGCCGGGACATGGACCAATTCGGCTTCCACAAAGCGCTGATCGGGGTGTGGGAATATATCAACCACATCAACCGCTACATAGATCAAGAGGCTCCCTGGGAACTTCACAAGAGCGAACGGACCGACAGGCTGTCCACGGTGTTGGCCGTCATTTTCGGCGCCGTCAATTTCGTTTCCATGCTGGTGCATCCGTTCATACCCGGGTCCTCGGAGGAAATGCGTCGGCGTATGGGATTGAAGCCTGAACCGGACCCCGGTGAACCTTTCCATGCGGATTTCCGTGACCTGATCCCGGAAAATCATCGAGTCGAAAAGGCGCAATCCTTGTTTCCACGTTTCGAGCTTCCCGAAATTCCCGCTGTTGCGCACGCCGCGGCCGTGGAAGCGTCTCCCGCCGGAGAAATCAAGCCGCTTGTGTCCTTCGATGAGTTTGACAAGCTGGACTTGCGGGTGGGGATGATCCGCAATGCGGAACCTGTTCCGGGATCCCGGAAGCTGTTCAAACTGGAAATCGACGTGGGTGATGTCCGGACAGTGGTCGCCGGCATCGCCCCCTATTACGGGATTGACGAGCTTATAGGAAGAAAGGTGATCGTGGCCGCCAACCTGAAGCCGGTGAAACGGATGGGGATTGAATCCGCAGGCATGGTGCTCGCCGCTGCGCATGGAGACCGTGTCTTCCTTCTGTCCGCCGAAGACGAAACCACTCCTGGAGACCGCATCTCCTGAGCAACCCAGACTCTTGTCAGAGGATCTTCGTTGCCGGCCCCGGATTTTCGCACCTGCGAGCAACGAAGCCGGCATCCGATACTCCTGGGAATCGAGAATGCAATACCGCGCCGTACATTCCCCTATCACGCTTCCTGTTGTCCATTGCTCCGATTATGTCGTTTCCGGGCCGCTTTCCCGGAGTCTCACGTAGCGGTCGTAAGAGACCTCGGACACTTGGAGAGAATCGCTCCTTTCTTGACAATCTCTCCGGCGTGATTAATTTTCGAAATGATTCTTTATGTGCATAGAGGCGAGGTGCTGATATGAGATTCGACAAGATGACTTTAAAAGTACAAGAGAGCATCAAAGCTTCACAGGAACTTGCGGAAGGGCTCGGACATCAGCAGATCGAACCGGAGCATTTGATCAAGAGTCTGATGACGGAATCCGATGCGATTCTTATACCTATCTTTCAGAAGTTGGGAATCCAACCTCAAAGCGTTCTCAAGGAATTACAGGCGAATCTGGATTCTTTTCCAACGGTAAGCAGCGTTGGGATTTCCCAAAGCTATATATCTCCTCATTTGAAACAGGTTTTGGATGAGGCCTTCAAGGAAGCGGCTCAACTCCACGACGATTACGTGAGCGCTGAACATATTCTCCTCGCCGCAGTGGATTCGCCCGGCTCCATAGGGAGGCTCTTCAAGAAACTGGGAATCGGCCGCGATCTCCTGCTCCAGGCGCTTCAGGATGTCCGGGGCAGCCACAGGGTCACCGACCCCAATCCCGAGGATAAGTATCGGGCCTTGGAACGATTCTGCCGGGATCTCACCGAACTGGCGCGATTGGGCAAACTGGATCCGGTCATCGGCCGCGATGAGGAAATTCGACGCATCATTCAGGTTCTCACCCGAAGAACCAAGAACAACCCCGTTCTTATCGGAGAACCCGGTGTCGGAAAAACCGCCATCGTGGAAGGGCTGTCTCAGCGGATCGTCAATGGAGACGTCCCGGAAAGCCTGAAAGACAAGCGGGTTCTAGCTCTGGATATGGGCGCCCTCGTAGCCGGATCTAAGTACCGGGGGGAATTTGAGGATCGACTCAAGGCCGTGCTCAAGGAAATCTCCGAGGCGCAGGGTTCGGTGGTTCTATTCATCGATGAGATCCATACCATGGTAGGGGCCGGCGCCGCCGAAGGGGCCATGGACGCGTCCAATATGCTCAAGCCCGCTCTGGCCCGAGGCGAGCTGCGATGCGTGGGCGCCACCACCATCGACGAATATCGCAAGCGGATCGAAAAAGACGCGGCTTTGGAGCGTCGATTCCAACCGATTATGGTCCGGGAACCCTCGGTGGAGGATACCATAGCCATTCTCCGAGGACTCAAGGAACGGTACGAGGTTCATCACGGAGTCCGCATCCAGGATTCGGCCATCGTGGCTGCCGCCATGCTTTCGGACCGATACATCACCGACCGCTTTCTGCCGGACAAGGCGGTGGACCTGATCGACGAGGCCACCAGCAGACTCCGGATCGAAATCGATTCCATGCCGGACGAAGTGGATCAACTCGAGCGCAAGATCACTCAGTTTCAGATCGAGCGGGAGGCTCTCAAGAAGGAATCCGACCCCGCATCCCGGGAGCGGCTGGAACGGTTGGAACGGCAGTTGGCGGAACTCAGGGAAGAGAGCCGTGAGTTGAAAGCGCGATGGCGGAACGAAAAAGACATTATCCAACGGATCCGCGCCCTCAAGGAGCAGCTGGATCGAACACGCATCGATGCCTCGGCGGCGGAACGCAGCGGAGATCTGGCGCGAGCCGCGGAACTGAAGTACGGTCGGCTTCCTGAAATAGAGAAAAACATTGAAGACGAAAATCAGCGGCTGTTGGATCTTCAGAAGGGCGGAGCCATTCTCAAGGAAGAGGTCAGCGACGAAGATATCGCGGAAGTGGTTTCCAAATGGACCGGTATTCCCGTATCCCGGATGATGGAGGGGGAACGGGACAAATTGATCCGGATGGAAGAACGCCTCAGACAACGCGTGGTGGCGCAGGAAGAAGCCATTCATGCCGTGGCCAATGCGGTACGCCGAGCCCGCGCCGGCATCCAGGACCCCAACCGTCCCATCGGCTCGTTTGTTTTCATGGGGCCTACGGGTGTAGGCAAGACGGAACTGGCTCGAGCGCTCGCCGAGTTCCTCTTCGACGACGAGCAGGCCATGGTCCGACTCGACATGAGCGAGTTCATGGAAAAACATTCCGTGGCGCGGCTCATCGGGGCTCCTCCGGGATACGTGGGCTACGATGAAGGAGGATATCTCACGGAAGCGGTCCGCAGAAGACCCTACACGGTGGTGCTCTTTGATGAAATAGAAAAGGCCCACCCGGAAGTGTTCAACTCTCTGTTGCAGATCCTGGACGACGGGAGGATGACGGACGGCAAAGGCCGGACCGTGGACTTCAAGAATACGGTAATCATTATGACATCCAACCTGGGAAGCCAGTGGATCACCGAATTGACCGAAAAGGAGCAGGCCGAGATCAACCGGCGGGTCATGGAAGCCTTACGGGCTCACTTCAAACCCGAGTTCTTGAATCGCATCGATGAAATCGTCCTGTTTCATAAGCTGTCTCCCGAGCATATCAAGGACATCATCGAAATTCAGCTCGGGTTGCTTCGTAAGCGGCTGAAAGAACAGAAGATCTCTCTGGCGCTGACGGAACGGGCCAAGAATTTCCTGGCGGAACGGGGGTATGATCCCGTGTATGGGGCTCGACCCCTGAAACGGGCCATTCAGAAGCACATCCTGGACGAGTTGGCGCTGAAACTGCTGGAAGGAACTTTCAAGGAAGGCCAGGAGATCGTCATGGATGTGGATGGAGACGACCGCGTCCTTTTCAGGCAGGCCGCATGAAGGGGCGTCCGGAGACGGCAACGGATGCAGGCTCAACATCGGAAGATCCGTTCCACGGATCTTCCGATGTTCAGGCGTCGAAGACTCACGAGCGGATTTCGAGTACCTCCATGCGGATTTGCTATTTGCTTGAAGGAACAGATCTTTGGGGAGGCGTGAAGGTTGTTTTCCAGCAGGCGGAAGAGCTTCAGCGGAGAGGAATTCCGGTAACCGTCCTGGCCAAAGGCCCCCGACCCGATTGGTATCCCCTGGAAGCCCCTTTTCAGCAGGTGCGCGAGTTCTCCAGGGAAACCATCCCTCCATCGGATTTTCTCATCGCCACGTTCTGGAAAACGGTAAGGCCCGCGGTGGAATCCGCACGCGGCGCGGTGATTCACTTCTGCCAGGGTTATGAGGGGGAGTACGGGCATTATTGGGAAATCCGACACGAAATCGAAGAGGCCTATCGACTCCCCACAGTGAAGCTTACGGTGTCCCCGCATCTGAATGATCTCATACGCGAGAAATTCGGGCAACCCGCCTGGTGTATTGGACAAACCTTCGACCACACCGTGTTTTTCCCCGCTCCCTCCGTTTCGTTTCCAAAGATCCCCCGCATTATGCTTGTGGGGATCTACGAATGTGACTTCAAAGGTATTCCGGCAGGGCTGGAAGCCCTCCATCGGGTCCGCGCCGCGGGCATGGATTTTCACCTGGTCCGTGTATCGCAGTTCCCCATGAACCCGGAGGAGCGCCGCTTCAATTTCAAGGGCTCCTTTCACGTGAATGTCCCCGCGGACCGCATGGGCGACCTGTATCGCTCCTGTCACTTGGCGCTTTGCCCGTCCACGGAGGCGGAGGGCTTCGGGCTTCCCGCTCTGGAGGGGTTGGCCTGTGGATTACCCAGCGTTCTCACCAAGATTTCGTCTTTCCGGGGTCTTTGGCCGGGCCAAGACGAGTACGCCTTGTTCGCATCACCCGGATCCCCCGAAGAACTGGCCGACGGGATCCTGCGTCTTCTGACGGATTCCGAACTGCGTGACGGCTTGAGAATACGAGCGCGCCAGGTGGCGCTCAGGTATTCCACTCAGGAAACGGTATCGCGGTTATTGTCCGTTCTGGAACGAGCGCATCGTCTTGATTCCTGATCCCGTGCGCCGGCCTGCGCCACACCATTGCGGGCTGCGGATAAGCTGCCGGTCCCTGGGTGAAAACCGCCTGTCCAGGGAGCGCGGAAGGGTCAAGCGGCGATGGAAGACAAGCCGTATCAAACCCGAGAGATGAAGGGTTCTTGAAATAGGCCGGGTGACACGCTTTTTGTCGGCGGGAGTCAGGTAAAAGGAACAGCAGGCGGGGGGAAACCGGATTCTGTATCGGGTTTCGACATTCTCAGGCTTGGGCCGCGCGGATTCGATCCTTCATGGCTTGGATCGTTCCGGCGTAATCGGAGCCGCCGAAGATGGCGGAACCGGCCACGAAAACATCCGCTCCCTCAGCCGCGGCGCTTCCGATGGTATCCAGATTGATTCCGCCGTCCACTTCGATAAGAACATCCAATCCGGAGGACGAGATCATCCCCTTGAGTTCCCGGATCTTCCTCAACACGTTGGGGATAAACTCCTGACCGCCGAACCCCGGGTTCACGCTCATGAGCAGCACCATGTCCACATATTCGAGCACATATTCGATACCGGAAACCGGGGTGGCGGGATTGAGCACCACGGCAGGCCGGGCGCCGCACTCCCGGATGAGGGCCAAAGTCCGGTTCAGGTGCACGGAAGCCTCGACGTGCACGGAAATGTAGTCCGCTCCGGCTTCCGCGAAAGCAGCCACATAGGCGTCCGGCTGTGTGATCATGAGATGGACGTCCAGGGGAAGATCCGTACACCGCCGTATGGACTTCACGACCGGAGGCCCTATGGTGATGTTGGGAACGAAATGCCCGTCCATCACATCCACGTGAATCAGATCCGCACCGGCTTCCTGCACGTCGCGAATCTCCTGCCCCAAGCGGGCGAAATCCGCTGAAAGAACGGACGGCGCAATCCATTTTCCGGAGGAAACAGCTTTTGCCGGTGCCTTCATGACGGCGCCACCCTCACGGAATGATGCCGGAAGCAAAGGCCGGAAGAACGAAAGCGGCCCGGTGAACTTCCGGACTGTAGTAGCGAAGGGGCGCCAGACTCCGGATTCTTTCCTCGTCCAACCCGTCCATCGGGTGATATTTCTTTGAACCGAACGCGAAGCCTATGACACCGCTCGGATAGGTGGGAACCAGGCAATAGTAGTAGGAGGTTATAGGGAACACCTTCGTAAGGAAGGAAAAGGTATGCTCAATCACCCCGTGATGATAAAAAAAGGACTCGCATTGACTCGACACGATGCCGTCGTCCTTGAGGCTGAAATACACCGAACGATAAAAGGGTTCCTTAAAAAGGACCTCACCCGGACCAAACGGATCCGTGGAATCCACCAGGACCACATCGAAGGTTTCGGGATGACCTTTAACGAATTCCGCCCCATCGGAAAAATGAACGGACACCCTGGGATCATCCAGCTTGGAGGCTACGGACGGCAGGTATTCCCGGCAAACCTCCACCACTTTGGCGTCTATCTCGCACAAATGCACTTCGCGCACGGAAGGGTGTTTCAAGACTTCCCGGACGCAACCTCCGTCCCCTCCTCCGATGATAAGCACTTTTTCCGGTTTTGGGTGCCGCACGAGGGGAACATGCACGATCATTTCGTGATAGGAATGCTCATCGAATTCGGTGAGCATGATGATCCCATCGATCACCAGCATGCGGCCGAGTCGAGCGGTCTGAAGCACAGCGATACGCTGGTACTCGGAACGCACGCTGCAGAGGGTTTCCTCGATCCGCACGCGAAGGGAAGTTCCGAAACCAATCTCCTGCTTTTCTTCAAACCACAGGTCCATTTTCGTCCCGAACCGGTCCAACTGCTCTTTAATCAGCTCCATGGAAGAATTCCTATTTTCGAAGCTGGACGTTCAGACGATAGTCTCGCCCCTGAAAGTATTCCAGGCAGAACCGGGCTGCCTCCTCGGGTTCGTAGAATTTGCAGCTGAAGATATCGATAAACGCCCTGCCGCTTTCGTTTGCAAAGTGACCACTGATAAGCGATGTTTCGATCAGTTGTACCAGAGAAAACCCTTCCACTTCACCAGAACCAAAATGGACCACCAGGGTATCACCAAACGCCTTCATATCGATCACTTCGCAAATCTGCTTGGCAAACGCGCGAACGACCTCTTCGTCGGCAATGCGCTCCAGTGGACATCCATCGATATCTATACTCGAAAGAAGTCCCCAAGCTTGTTCCTTCTCAAACAGCTCACGCCACTTCTTCAATGGACGCTCCTCCATAGCTCAAATCGTCCAATCGCTTAAGACACCAGCCGCACATCCCGGCCGGTCGAGGGCTGCGGTGTCACCTGTATCGCAGCTCCTCTCCGGGAATATCCAGGGCTCCTCGTTTGAATTCAATGATCTGGACGCTTTCCGCTCTAAATGCCTTTCGGATGATATCATACGCAACATCCAGATCCACATTGTCTCCACACACGAACACGTCCACCGCTGCATATCCGTATTCGGGCCATGTGTGTATCGACAGGTGGGACTCGGCTATGATCACCATGCCGCTGATCCCGTGCGGAGAGAACTGGTGAAAGTAGGGGTGAATGACTTCCGCGCCCGCTTTAACCGCCGCATCAACCATGACGGATTCGATAATTTCTTTATGGTTCAATGTTTCCGAGGCGCATCCATACAGTTCCAGAATCAAGTGTTTTCCCAGTGCCTTCAACCTGCCGACCCTCCTTCCATCGATTTTCTGATGCAGGCGTGACCGGTAGCCGGCTTTTCGCGCCAAAAAGGAAACGGCACATGAACGGTGCCGCGCTCTGCATCAAAAGTATGGAAAAAAGGCGGATATCATTTCCAGTCCATCTTGTCAACCGGAAATCTCCACCCGCAACCCCATCCTCAAAGCGCCCCGACAAGGAACGCAGACCGCACCCATACCCCCCGATTTCACGAGTCAAATCCCGCACATGCATAGCGCCGCCGCTCCTCCCGACTTGCAGTAGACCTGGTTTGCAGGGCCCATGCGTCGCGGAAACCCTCTCTCCGGCCCGCCCCATGCCGCCGGGCGACCATCCCGGCCCGGAAAACCTGGAGAGACGAGACGGGGGCCTCCGCGTCCTCGATACGACGACTCACACGGAAACAGTCCGTGCGGCCATCCATGTAAACCTACTGCATGAGAAGAAAAGCGAGCGGCCCTTGCGGAAACAGATGAAACCGGGCCGATACTAGAAAGGTATGAATATCTGGTTGGAAAATCCGCTCTATGAGCCCGATGGAAAGCACCACCAAAGGGCGCCGGGCGGCCCTTCTGGCTGAGGCTGAACAGGGTCCATTCCTCCATCTCCAGAAGGGCTTTTCCCTTTCCGGTAGGAGGAACCCCCGTGTGAAAGGCGTATCTCACTTTTTTGGTCACGTTCGCCCATAACCTCGCATCCAACGTTACGTCATACATAAGTCAAAATGATGCGGAAGTCAATGCAGACCGACAAGGTTTTCCACATTGGATTTCCGGGCCCCCGGAAACGTCCGGACGGATTCCGGTCGCCGCTTTTCCGAACCGGAGGCGCTCCAATTACCTTTTGACAGCGTCCGCATGAATCCCTATAGTGACCAATCGTAATGAGTTCGGATGAACCGTTTCAGGAGCTTCTGAAAAGTATGCCCGATCGTCTAGATGCCTCGTCCCGCCAAGAACTCCTGGCCCGGGCCCGCGGCGCCATCGAACGCCGGCTCGGCCTGCCTCGAGAATCCTCTCCCCCTCCCGCCCGAAAAGAACTTCTGGAATGCGTTGGAGCGTTTGTCACTCTGCACAAGAAAGACGCACTCAGAGGATGTATAGGGATCTTCGAAAGTCCTAAACCGCTCTACCAGACCGTCCAGGAAATGGCCCAGGCTTCGGCCTTCGAGGATCCTCGATTTCCACCGGTAAGAAAAGACGAACTGCAGCATCTCGACGTGGAGATCTCCGTCCTTTCCCCCCTCCGGCGCATACAGGACCCTTCCGAAATCGACGTGGGGACTCATGGAATATACATCATCAAGGGATATAACCGCGGGGTTCTACTGCCCCAGGTGGCCGTGGACCAGGGCTGGGACCGGGATACGTTCCTGGGGCACACCTGTATGAAGGCCGGGTTGTCTCCAGACGCATGGAAAGGCGATGTGGAAATTCATGTGTTTACCGCAGAGGTGTTCGGGGAAAAACACGTGACCCCCTGACGGGGCGGCATCGATGCGATGTACGAGGCGCGGATTCCGGAAGACCGTACATGTCCCTTATCAGGCCGTTGAAAAACGCGATCTGCTGCATTGCGCTTCATCCTTCGTCATTAAGGCGTACTGCAGGTACGCCTCATTCCTCAGGATTCGCGCGCCTTGCATCTCATTGTTTTTGAACAGCCTGCCCCAAATGCTGTTTATCAACGGGCTGCTATACGGCGACGCGGTTTTCAACGGGCCGTCAATGCGGGATCGGTTCGCCGGCCTCCTCTCCCTTCCCCGGCAATCCTGCGGCCTGTCGTTTCACCCAAACCTGAAGTACGCTTAGAGCCGCCGGCGTCATACCCGAAATACGGGATGCCTGTCCCATGGAGCGCGGCCGGACGTGCGTCAGCTTTTCCCGGACCTCATTGGAGAGTCCGGGGATCACTCCAAAATCCATGGTCTCGGGAATGGATTCTTCTTCCGATTTCCTGAATCGCGCCACCTGATCCTCCTGGCGCTGAATATACCCTTCATACTTGATCTGAATTTCCACCTGTTCCCGCACGGCATCGGGCACACGGTCCAAAGTTTCATCAAACACGACCAAATTCGCCACCGAGATTTCCGGGCGTCGCACGAGTTCTTTCAGTGTAGCCGGATTCTGGATGGGAGCCGTGTTCAGGGATTTCAGCCGATCATTCACCGAGGGAGAAGGCATAAGCCGTTGCCGGTCCAATCGTTCCAGGAGATCGCGGATCCGGTTTCGTTTCTCCAGAAACAGGGCGTACTCCGTATCCCCCACCAGCCCGACACGGCGACCCCGATCCCTGAGACGAAGGTCCGCGTTGTCCTCTCGCAACAGCAACCGGTATTCGGCCCGGCTGGTAAACATGCGGTACGGCTCACGGGTCCCCCGGGTAACCAGATCATCCACCAGGACGCCGATGTAAGCGTCCGAACGCGACAGGACCAGAGACTCTTCCCCCCGAACCCCAAGGGCGGCATTGATTCCCGCCGCCAGTCCCTGGGCCGCAGCTTCCTCGTATCCCGAGGTGCCGTTGATTTGGCCGGCCAGGAAAAGCCCTTTGATTTCCTTGGTTTCCAAGGTGTGATGGAGATGGGTGGGGTCCACAAAGTCATACTCGATGCCATAACCCGGACGCACGATTTCCGCCTTTTCAAGTCCCTCAATGGATCGGACCAACCGAATCTGAGTGTCAATAGGCAAGGAAGTGGGGATGCCGTTGGGATAGACTTCCTCCGTCTCCAGACCTTCAGGCTCCAGGAAGATTTGGTGCCGGGCTCTTTCCTGAAAACGCACCACTTTGTCTTCGATGGAAGGGCAGTACCGGGCCCCGACCCCTTTGATGACGCCTGCATACAGCGGAGACTGGTCCAACGAACCCAGGATGATCCGGTGTGTGGTTTCGTTGGTGTACGTGATATGGCAAGGAACCTGGTCCCGATCGATGGACTCGGTGGAAAATGAGAAGGGTCTTGGAATTGCGTCCCCGTACTGGGGTTCCAGACCTTGAAAATCGATGGTCCTCCCGTTCAACCGTGGTGTGGTCCCGGTCTTGAGCCTTCCCATGCGAAAACCCAGTTCCGCCAGGCAGGAGGACAAGTCCATGCTGGGAGGATCTCCCATGCGGCCTCCCGGAAACCGCCTGAGTCCCACATGAAGCAGGCCGCCCAGAAAGGTCCCGGTGGTCAGTATCACGTTAGGAGCCGTAAACTTCTGGCCCAGGTGGTTTTCGACCCCTTCCACCCTGCCGCCGTTCACCCGCACTCCATTGACCGTGCTCTGTTTGACATGCAGGTTGTGCTGCCTCTCCAGAACCGTTCTCATGATCCGCTTGTACAGATCCATGTCCGCCTGAGCCCGTGAAGACTGCACCGCCGGACCCTTTTTCGTGTTCAAGCGGCGAAACTGAATGCCCGCCCGATCGATGACCTTGCCCATTTCTCCGCCCAGGGCGTCGATCTCTTTCACCAAATGCCCTTTGGCCAATCCTCCCACCGCCGGATTGCAGCTCATGGCCGCTATATGGTCCACATTGATGGTCATCAGGAGCGTCCGGCACCCCATCCGCGCCGCGGCCAGGGCGGCTTCGCATCCCGCATGACCCGCGCCGACCACGATGATGTCGTAATCGTATGTCGAACCGGGGGTTCCGTTCATTTCGCGGCGCCCTTGGCAGAACGTTGAAACACGCGATCCGCGGCGTTGGGCTTCGTCTTTCCGGGAAAGATCCACCGATTCCATGCACCCGGGTTCCCCCTCGGGTGGAATCCAAGAACGCGGATCATGGGAAAAAATCCCGCAGCTCCCCGGCCGCCTCCTCGGGCGGCACAAAGGTCAGGGACTCGTCGTGGAGCCGCTCGAAGTAGTTGATGTCGGAGACTTCGAACTCGGGCAGGTTCACCCGGGGAACCAGTCGCACCAGATGGAAGGTGGGTGTCCCTTCCCTTGAATTCCTCGTGTAAAGAGCCAGGTTGAAACTCTGAACGTTCTTTCGATCCAGGAACTTGAGCACACGACATATGCCGTCCGCAAAGTCGAACCAGGATTCACCCGTCATGGAATGGAACGGCGGCCCCTGGGGAAGCACTCCCCAGACGTCGTACATCCCGACGGGAGCAAAGGCCGTCATCCAGTGCGCCTCCCCGGTCCGTCCCACGTATCGGACCCCGATGTCCCGTTCCTGTCGCACTCTTTCCCGAAATACGGCGCACGGATCGTCCGGGTTGAACATCGCGGACGCTTCCAGAAGTCTGTGCTGAAAACGCGTCGGGGTTTCCGCCGCCAGGACCTGTACGTGGGGATGAATCAGGCCGGCGCCCGCAAGAGGCATATAGTTCATGTTGATGGAAGCGTGAACGGCTTGCGGCGACTTGTCCAGAACCCTTAGAAAGTACTCCCTGGAAACCCGAAACGCCCCCAGGAACATGTCCGGAGTGAAGGCTTCGGGTTCCACAAAGTGCTCTGGACCCAGAACAGCCACCGCGCTGTAGTCCGCATAAGGAAACGCGTTGGGAAAGAGGACCGCGGCGCCGTCCCGAATCCTGCCGCCCGGCGCCCCGAAATCGGGCGTAAAGCGGCTGGATTTCTCCAGTACCCGGTCAGGACAGAAGGGGCATTTCCGGGCGGACCGAGCGACAAGTTCGGACACATCCCTCCGCTGGAAAGGCTTCAACCGAAAGGGCGCGATACGGGTCACATGACCGGTAAGCGGGTCTGTGCGGATTTCCCCCTCGAGGGTGACTGTTTCGAATTCCTTGAAAGGACTCTCGAATGTAGACCGCTGTGTTCGGGCCTCGAAATGGAACGGCATGATCCCCTCATTCGGAAGCGGTTGCCCGCGGCTTATTCCGGCCGCATGGGATTTCCCGTCATTCCCAGAAATGAAAACCGGGGTTTCAGAAGACTTTCAAGACCGTGGCCGGTATGGGACCGGCCCCGGGTTCAACGGATATACTGGGTCCTCTCCTGAAAGTCTTTGGGGTGGATGGTCACTCGTTCGGAGACCAGATCGGCTTTATCGATAAGCCAATCGGGAGCGTTTGTGCCGGTAATCACAAATTCCACCGACTTACGGCGCACCCGAATCAGGTTCTTCACCGCTTCTTCGGACACCCACTCCGCTTCCAGGGCGTCCAACAAGGCGTCACCCACCACCAGCCCATACGACCCGGAAACCAGCGCCTGCTCCAGGCGTTTCATGCCCGCACGCGCTCGATGCTTTCGAACCCCCCGAACGGGCAAGGCCCCCTCCTCCGAATCTCCGAAAAACTCCATCTCGATATTCGGCACAAGATCATGGATCCTATCGCTCCTCACGATTTCCGCCAGCCAGAACCGGGCTATATAAATCCTCTGGTTGTAGGTGGACATCCGCACCGCCAAACCGAAGGCGGCCATGGATTTCCCAAACCCTTCGCCCATATATAATTGCACGTATCCGCGCTTGAAGCTCACCGGAGCTTGGGGCGCCTGAATTTCTTCCGCCGAATGCATCGCACCTCTCACCCTGTTCCTTCAATAATTCGTGCATCCTCATCTCCGACACCGGGCTTTCGGTTTTTGAAGACCCGCGTCCGGAGCCGTGCGCACCGGTTTCTATTCCAGACTCTTCACCCGCGCATTTCCACGGGCGTGTTCCCGACTACCCGCTCCCCGGCATAGGCCCCCCCGGAAAAGCGGCCGAGGCGTAAAGCGTGTACCCGGACCCCGGCATCTCCTTCCCGATGTTTCCGGAAACAAACGATCGTTTTCACATTAGCCTATTTCGTGTGAAAAAAAAATCGAAAAGCTCGAAGGCGGAAACACGAACTCAGACACCCCGGGAACCCGGTGAAACGCCGGATTGCGGGCGGGCTGGTGAAAAACGCGATCTGCTGCGATCCGGGTCCCGATTTTCGGAGACGGGTCAGAAAGCCACTTTTAGGGTGCCGTGATAGGATCGTCCGGGTAGGGGGAAGCCGAAGAAATCCTCATAGGTCTTGTCCGTAATATTCTTTACCTCCACGGTGGCCGATACCCAATCCAGCGGCCGGAAAGTGACGCCCGCGCTGTGCAGGTGACGCGCATCAACTTTTCCCAGGTTCGTTGCGTTCAAATAGTTTTTGTCGATAAACGTGTAATTATAGAACGGTTCCAGTTTCCAGAGCGTAACCCGGGCCCAAAGATCGACCTCCCACAGGGGCCGTTGGGGAAGTTGCTTGTTCTTCTTGGCTTTCACCGGACTCCGGTTGATCGCCTCCTGGTACGTTACATTCCCCGACAGGTGCAACCGGTCCCAGACTCCCAACCGAAAAGAAGCCTCCACGCCGGATATGTCCGCTTCGTCCTGTTGCGTGGCCGTGGCCAGATCCCCCGTAGCCTGCTCGATGGACACGATGTTCTTGACGCGGCTCTTGAAATACACCAACTCCACGGAGCCATATCGCATGAATCCGGTCGGCCGGCGATGGTGAAACGCTATACCCACGTCCATGTTCGCGCCCTTTTCGGGCTCCAGATTCACATTCCCCAGGAAGGTGCCGTTGTTTCCGAACAGTTCCAGAAAGCTGGGGAATCGGTGGTATTGACCCAGGTTGGTCCGCAACGAGACAAACGGCCAGGGAGCATACTTCACGCTGATTTGGGGGGACCAGACATCGTACGTCTTCTCCCCCACCTTCCCCGTGATGATCTTGCCGATGCTCACGCCTCGCAGATCGTTTTCCACGTGGTCGAAACGCACCGCGGGCGCCACCATGATTTTGTCGTCCCAGAAGCTCATCCGGTCTTCGACGGCGCCGCTCACGGTCAACCGCCGGCTCTCGGGCACCGTGATCCGGCTCAAGGCATCCTCGGGTTCAAAGGACTCGCGGACGGCTCTGCCGAGCACGGACAGGTTATGGGTCCGGCCCAACGGGTATTCCAGAAGCACATCCCCTCCGGTGCTCGAGGTAACGTCCTGGGTATCTTGGCGACCTCCCCCCACTTCCCCCAGGCGGTCGTCCAGCTCGTCCTTCTTTCGGGCGTAAAACCCTTTTACGGTTACGTAGAGTTCTTCCGTGGCCTGGATCTCAGCCTTGACCGAGGTAAGATTCTCCGTGGAATCAAACGCCGCTTGCTGCGTAGGGGAACCCACCGGTCCGGGAAGACCTTTGTGGGATGTCTTGAAGTTATGGACCAAATCCAGTCGAATCCGTTCCAGATCATATCCGCCGCGCAGAGACACGTCCTCCGAACGAAACGCATTGTTCCGGCGTTTCTCCACCCGGTCGTCATGAGGATTGAGCAGCGTGCCCCGGTGATTCAGGTATTCGAAGTCATTGTCCGAGCGCCTGTGCTCGTATCCCAGGCTGAAATCAAAGGCGCCCGGCTTGTCGGCGTAAAACAGACTGCCCGCAAAGGATCCGAAAGACCCGTACTGAGTCTGGCCGAGGAAAGCCCGCTTGTTCCTGGCCCGCCGGGTCTTGATGTTGATCACGCCCCCGATGCCCGTTACTCCCAGGTGGATGGGGGAAGAGCCCCGGTACACTTCAATGCTGTCCAATATGGAAGTGGGCAGAGTCCCCAGATTGACTCCTCCGCCCAAAGCCTGATTCAAGGGAATGCCGTCCAGGAGCACGGTGACCTGTTCCCCGCTGCTTCCCCGGATGGAAGCCATGGAAAAGGACCCCATGCCTCCGGCCTGGTTTACACGAACCCCCACTTCCTCACTCAGGAGTTCGGCCACGGAAGTGGCCGTGCCGGTCAATCGATGCTCGGGAATCACGCTTATGTGATGGGGTGAACTCTCCTTGAGAGCCTCCTGTTCATCCCGGTGTTCCACTACGTACACGGTTCCCAGGGTGTAGGCTCCCTCTTCGTCCTCCGCCCCCCACCCGACTCCCCATACCAGGAACAACCCCGCCAGCGCCAGCATGGCTCCCTGGCGGAGACCGACCCTTCGCCGCCGGTGTCGCCTATCACGTGACATAGATACTCTGCCTCTCTACCGTTGGCGTACGCTGGCGGGAAGCGGGTCCGGCTCCCTCCGTCCGGAGGCGCACGATGGATGCAAGGCGCGCAAATCCCGAGCGATGAGGCGGGGATACCGTACGCCGCAAAGACGCCTGTCCGAGGCCGCTCGCAGACAGGCGGGGCGCACCGGCGGACGGGACGGAGGGCGGCGTCCCGGATCGCCCTGTTCGACGGCCTGCCGGCGGGGTGCGGACCGGACATAAAAAAAGCCCTTCAGCCTCCGTGCGGCAAAAGGACCTCCCCGGGAATGTTTCCCGATATGAGCTGCAAACTTCCGGTGCATAGGTTTTCTTCAGGCAGGCAGGTCTTCTGGCTTCCGGGTCATCGACGCCTCACGCCTTCCCGTCCCGAGGGACAGTGGCCTTCCGCAAGGCGTCTCTCCGGTCACAGCGGCCGGTCCGCTCCCGACTCTCACGGGATTCCCTTTTATGGTCCAACACCTGCTCACGTGATTTTTATCAGGGGACTCAGGAAATGTCAAGCCTCACGGGCGCCGGCGAACATCCGCGCAAAACCGGCCGCCGAGCCGGTATGGATTCCATGCGGCGCCCGCTTCGACTGCGGGCTGTGGAACGGGCGCGGGCAACCGGTCCCCGTATCAGGCCGTTGAGAAACGCGATCTGCTGTGTTGCGCTTCATCCTTCGTCACTGCGGCGTACTATATGTACGTCTCATTCCTCAGGATTTGCGCGCCTTGCATCTCATCGTTCTTCATCAGCCTGCTCACAATATTGTTTATCAACGGGCTGGTATGCTTTCCTGGGGCGCACTTTCCGCCCGAACCTGGTTCGAGCCGGAGAAAGGGGTCCCGGCATCAGCGGGTCATTCTTTCTTTCCGCTCCCTCCTTTCCTGCGCCTCTACGCACAGGGTGGCGACGGGCCTTGCCTCCAGGCGCTTCAGGCCGATGGGCTTTCCCGTTTCCTCGCAATACCCGTAGGAACCTTCCTCAATTCGGCCAAGCGCCGAGTCTATCTTATAGATCAGCTTCCGGTACCGATCCCGCGTCCGAAGCTCGAAGCCGTGATCCGTTTCCAAGGAGGCAAGATCCACCAAATCGGCCTCCCGGAACGGCTCTTCCCGGAGGTGTTCCAGCGTTTCCTGAGACTCGGCGACGAGTTCGTCGCGCCATTCCAGCAGCTTCTTACGGAAGTACTCGAGCTGACGCGGATTCATATACGGCTCATCTTCGGAGGGCCTGTATTCATCCGATAGATTCGATTCCATGCTTCCCTCCACGGTATCGGGGTATTCCTTGACACAGGAAGAAACAGTGCAACTATGGCATCTAGTTATACGTATACAGTCCCAGGTGTTTGCGGTCAATAGGCGCGGCGAGGCCGCGGTGTCATGGATCACCCGGCGGAATTGCCGGAATACGCGCCCACTCCCCGTGAGAGCGAAACCCCTGGAAACGGAAAAAGGGCATAGGGAGTCCCGACTCACGCCCACGGGATCCCGAAACAACGATCCGAACCGTTCGAAAGGCATGCCGGAATGGATATTCAGGTGCGTGTGTACGAGGAACTCAACCGGTATCTGCCCGCCGGGAAACGGCGCGCCACGGTGGAAGACCGTTCCCTCGTTACACCGCTCCTGCGGTGTAACGTCGCTCCACAAGGCGCTCCGCGCCCTATCCGAGGGAGTGCGAACCCGAGGCTCCCAAAGATATGCGGACGGCGCAGAGCGCCGCGCTATGCTGCGTGACACGGCGGGAGCCGTGTCACGAGAAGAAAACCATGTACCGACGGGTTCCTCTGTCGTTCCCGCATGATGCGGCATGTAAGCAGCACGCTTCGGTAAGCGTTTATCACGCCACAGGCACACGTGCGGATACGAATGGTTCAAACCGGCAAACATCGAAATCGTTTTTCCATGGGCATGCGGCGCAGGATCTGCTATCCTGGGTTCTGTTCGGATCCGCATTCACAAAACCGGGGTGCGTACCCTGATGCAACTCGACGTAACAGAGAAGGCCGCCTCACTATACCACACACGACTGTGTCGATGCTCCGTGGGGACAAAGGACTATCATTTCCACCGTATCGGGTACAGTGGCCTCCTGACTGCTGTCCTGAAGAAGCACTCGCGAATATTTCCAGCCACCCCAATATAAGCCGTCAGGAGGAACCCCTATGCTGCTGTTAACGAAGGACAATTATTATGAAGAGGTGAAGAGGTTTATTGAAAACAACGACAAAATAAACTTAGCTGTAGCATTTTGGGGCAGTCAAGCAACTTCTCTGTTCACAAACAGTTCAGGCAAAAAAATAAGAATCATATGCAATCTGGAAAGTGGAGCTTGTAATCCAGAAGTTATCAAAAAACTTAAAAAGCAAACAAACATAAAGATAAAAACAAACAAAAGGTTACACGCTAAAGTGTTATTGTCAAAAACATCGGTAATAATCGGGTCTGCTAACATATCAACCAATGGATTAACACTTGAAAATTCTGAATTAGAGGGATGGATCGAAGCAGGCATTTTGGTTAATGATAGGGCAATTATACAAATAACATCTAAATGGTATGAAACTACATGGAACTCATCATTAGACATTACAGATAATATACTGGAAAGCGCCATTTTGGATTGGAAAGGAAGAAAAAGAATAAGGCCTTATTTGAGTGATAGCCACTCCTTATATGAGGCCGCAAAGCAGAATTTGGATCAATTCATGGACAGGCCAATATATTTTGCCATATACAGAAACGATGTTATCTCTGATGAGGCCAGTACTGCCCTTGAAGAGCAACAAGAACGTGGAGAACTACCTACCTCTAGCGAACTTTATGAAGGGTGGCCCGACCTTCCAGATGACGCATATTTGATTGACATATATTATGGACCAAGAAGCGGGATTCGTGTAAAATGTTATAAAACTGGACCCAAATCACTGATAACTAAGTTTAAGTATAACAACGGAACCGAGGGTGAGATTAAGATATGTTTCAGGAAGACCTCGATATGTGATCGGTATAAGATTACAGATGATTTTATAACCGCCATCAAAGACCATGTGGCTGAGTTGTTCGACTATCAACAAGACGACGACGGTGGATCCATTGTTCCTTTTGTTGAAGGCATGAAAATTTTGATGAAATGAGTCAGCGAACAACCGAATCACCGCACCGTAGAAATTCCGTTTCGTTCCCTTGCCGGCCGCATCACCCGTATAACAGCCGTTGATAAACCGTATTGCGGGCAGGCCGGTGCAAAACGATGATATGCAAGGCGGGCGAATCCTGAGGAATGAGGCGTACATAGAGTACGCCGCAAGGACGAAGGATGAAGCCCAACGCCGCAGATCGCGTTTTTCAACGGCCTGATAAGGAGTCCGCGATGAAATCCTTGCACGAACTGTGCAAACCCCGGGAGAAGGTTTTCGATCCGCAAAAACGCGACACGGTTCTGGACCTCACCGATCTCGGGGAAGATCGCATCGATCCGACTGAGTTCTTCGCGGAAAACTATATCACCGAAGGCATGAAGATGCTGCTCGAGCACGGCATGCGCCGGCTCGAAGGCAAAACGGACCAGGGGGTGTTCAAGCTCAAACAGGCCATGGGCGGAGGTAAAACGCACAATCTCCTGGCCCTGGGTCTGCTGGCCCGCTATCCCGAGTTCCGCGCAAAGGTCCTGGGCCGTTTCTATACGCCGGATCCCTCCCTGGGCGTCGTACGGGTCGTCGCCTTCACCGGACGCGAGTCCGACGCACCCCTGGGCATATGGGGCGCTCTGGCCGAACAACTGGGCAGGAAGGATCACTTTAAGGACTCCTACTCCCCCCTGCAGGCTCCGGGCAAGACGGCATGGGAGAACCTGTTCCGAGGAGAGACGGTGCTCGTCCTCCTGGACGAATTGCCGCCCTATTTCGAGAACGCCCGATCCAAGGCCATCGGCAGTTCGGATCTCGCGCAGGTTACCGTAACGGCGTTGTCCAATTTACTGGTGGCCGTCGGCCGTCCGGCATGTTCCCGCGTATGTCTGGTCATCACGGACCTGGCGGCCGTGTATCAGAAGGGCAGCGGGTACATTTCCGCCGCTCTTAAGGACCTGGAGGCCGAGACCAACCGCGCGGCCATGGAACTGGAACCCGTGCGTCTCAATTCCGACGAGTTGTATCATATTCTCCGCACGCGCATCTTCGAGATCCTGCCGGGGGAAAGCGACATCCAGGAAGTGGCCCAGGCCTACGCCAAGGCCGTGCGCGCGGCCAAGCAGATGGCCATTACCAGTGAATCCCCCGAGGAGTTCGCCCACCGGATTCTCTCTTCCTATCCCTTCCATCCCGGCATCCGGGACCTTTACGCCCGTTTCCGCGAAAATGCCGGGTTTCAGCAGACGCGTGGATTGATCCGGCTCATGCGCATCGTAACCGCCCGGATGTGGAAAGGCGGTGAAGCGAAGTCCAGCCTCCTGATTTCCGCCCACGATCTGGATTTCAACGACCAGGAAACGCGCGCCGAGATCGGACAGATCAACAATACGCTGGACAACGCGGTGGCCCACGATATCGCCGCCGACGGCAGCGCCGTGGCCGAAATCATGGATACCAACTTGGGTACCCGGGACGCTACGGACGCCTGCAAATTACTCCTCATGTCGTCGCTGGCCAATGTGCCGAACGCCGTCCTGGGCCTGTCCATTCCCGAGTTGACGGCGTACCTGTGCGAGCCCGGCCGCGACCTGTCCCGGCTGAAATCCGACGTCCTGGAGCGGCTTTCCACGGCGGCGTGGTACCTGCACAGTACACGGGACGGCAAGCTGTACTTCAAGAACATCCAGAACCTCATCGCCAAGCTGGAAGGACTCGTCAGGACCTACGCCCCGGAGCAGGCCCTGAAGGCGTTGCGCCAGAGGCTCGAAACCCTGTTCAATCCCTGTTTTGCATGGTGCTACCAGAAGGTGCGGATTCTGCCTCCCATCGATGAAGTCGAACTCGAACAGGATACAGTGACCCTGGTCGTCACGGAACCCCACCCCGGTTCCAGCCTCAAGCCCGAGCTGCGGAAATTCTACGAGGACACGACCTGGAAGAACCGCGTGGCTTTCCTCACGGGCGCCAAGAACACGTACGATGTACTGATCGACGTGGGCAAACGCCTGAAAGCCGTCGAGCATATTCTGGAAGAGTTGAAGACGGAGCAGGCGCCCGATCATGACCCGCAGATGATCCAGGCCAACGATCTGAACGACAGAAGCCGGCAGAACTTTCACTCCGCCGTCCGCGAGACCTTCACCACCCTCTGGTACCCCACGGAGTCCGGTCTCGTAAGCACGGACTTCCTGATGAAATTCGAGGGCAACCGGTACAGCGGCGAGCAGCAGATCATCGACGCACTCAAAGAAAAGATGAAGTTCACCCAGGATGTTTCGGGGGACACCTTCCGCAAGAAGTGCGAGCAACGCCTGTTTACCCAACAGTCCATGCCCTGGAATGAAATCAAGCGGCGGTCGGCCATGATCCCCAAATGGCAATGGCATCATCCCAAAGCCCTCGATGAATTGAAGGATGAATGCGTCTTTCGGGATGTCTGGCGCGAGCAGGGCGGTTTCGTGGATAAAGGGCCCTTCCCGCAGCCCAAGACGAGCGTCACCGTGCAGGAACAAACCCGCGACGACGAGACGGGCGCCGTGATTCTCCGCCTCACGCCCGTGCATGGGGATACCGTATACTGGGACATCGGGGGCGCGGCGACCACCGCATCCGCCAAACTGGACGGACCCACGCTGGAAACGGCGGAACCGGAGGTTTCGTTCCTCGCCGTGGATTCCAAGGGGGTGCATGAAACCGGCGACACCTCCACGTGGCGCAATCGGATCACGCTGCAACACCGGATCTTCCAGAGCGGCGGCGGTAAACATCTCGAACTTCGAGCGGCTCCGGCCGCTGTCATTCGATACACTACGGACGGTTCCGATCCCCAGGTGGCCGGTGCGACCTACGAAGGGACCTTCGAGATTCCCAGGAGTTCCTCCCTGGTGCTTGCCTATGCGGAACGTAACGGCATCCGGTCCCAAGTCGAACGCATCCCCATCGGTTGGGATCGCGACGAAGACATCCGGGTGGATCCGAATCTGCCGGCCACCTGGCGGCGGAAACACCATACCCAAAGCACCAAGGAGACCTACGATCTGCTGGAGCGGCTGGAGAAGTGTCAGGCCCGCGCCGCCGGCGTAACCGTGACCATCGGCGGGGATTCCGGGGTGCGGGAATGGGTCGAGTTGACCATGTCCCAGGACAAGGCGGTGGAACCGGCGTGGGTCGAGGAATGTCTCGAAACCCTCCGGAAACTCCAGACGGAAGGGCAGGTGAAGTTTGAAGCGAAATCCCTTTGGTTCACCTCCGGCCGGGATCTGCTGCACTGGATCGAAGACGTAAAGACCTCCCTCAAGCCCGACGAGGTGAAGCAGTAGCCCTATGGCGAGCCATGCGGAAACCCTTTTGTCGCAGGTGACCCGGTCCTTCGGTTTCGACCCGGCGGAAAGCCGCCACCATTATGTGGTTTCCATTCCCCGGGGAGTGAAGCAGGAAATCCAGATCAGCGAACATTTCACGTGGAGCGAAAAAACGGGATCGAGTCCCGTGACCTTGGGGGCCAACGAGGACGGTCAGATTCGCGTCGTCCTGGCCCGGCCCAAGTGGGACGCCGTGGCGGACGAGGTCCGCGCCGCGTTCAACGTGCGCCTGAAGAAGGCGGGGCGCCGCCCGGGATCCTGGAAAGCGGGCCGGAACCTGCTCCGGCGGGAACTGGGCAAGGAACTTGTGCTTCTGGCCTGGGCCATCGAGGATGCGGACCCGGGGTTGATCTCCCATGCGCTGGCCAACTGGCGAGGGCTGGTGCCCGAGGAGCGGTGGTGGCTGTACACGCAAACGGCGGCGGCAACGGGCCACGGCTTGCGGGATCGCGGCAAAGGATGGCGGAAGGCGGTGCGGTTTGCCTTGACGGAAAATCCCGTGGGACCCGCCGCCGGGAACCGAGCGGTGGTTCCGGAGTTCTTTCGGGCCGCCGCCGAACACAGCGGTCAGATTCGGATGTTCGAGACGCGTCTGGACGACGAACCGTCCGAATAGAAACCCCATGGGGGATACCCAATTGCGGACTGCGAAAACGATACCCCGGGACCACGCGCCGGAACCGCTCACCCCGGCCGGCGCCCCCTGCTTCATGGAACGCCAGTTTCCCGTGGCGCGCGTGTCGGCGGAGTCCTACAAGGAACGCAAGGCCAACTACAGCCAGACCCTGACGGGACTGGGGAAATGGTGGGGCCGCAAGCCCCTGGTGCTCATCCGCGCCGTCCTTCTGGGTTTGCTGCTGCCCGCCACGGGCGATGCCAAACGGGATGGCGAAATCTTCCTGAAGTTGATGACCATGGACGAAGAAGGACTTTGGCGCCGCAAGGACAAGGTCATTCCCGGCCCCCGGCTCGTGGAGGCGCTGTCCGAGATGCCGCCGTCCCTTCGGATGCGGTTTCTCGCGGAGGACGGCTCCGCCGAAGCCCCGGCGCTGCGCCGCCTTTCCAGGGTGGAACGAGAAGAACTCCAGCGTCTTGCCTTCCAGCGCATGCCCTACTCCGAAAAGCTCCGATACTGCCGGCGGCCGGAGCAGATGGAGGGACCGTCCGAAGAAGCCTGGGCCGAGATCAACGCCCATCTGGGTACGGACGCCGCCGGCCTGCCGGAGCTGGTGGAGGAATTGGGACGGCGGCGGTTCGGACATCGGCCCCGGGTGGGGGATTCGTTCTGCGGGGCCGGAGGCGTGCCCTTCGAGGCCGCGCGTTTAGGCTGCGACGCCTACGGGTCGGATCTTTCCCCCGTGGCCGCGCTGCTCACCTGGGCGGCGTTGAATCTCACGGGCGGTGGCGGGGAGGTGGCCCGGCGGGTCCGGGAGGCCCAGCAGGAAATCTACGATGCCGTGGACCGGCGGGTAACGGAGTGGGGCATCGAGCACAACGAGCAGGGGTGGCGGGCGGATGCGTATCTGTACTGCGTCGAGGCGATCTGCCCGGAATGCGGCCGCCGCGTGCCTCTAGCCCCTTCCTGGGTCATCGGCGAAAAGACCCGCACGGTGGCCGAACTGGTCCCCGAAGAGGAAGGCCGCGGATTCCATATCGAAATCCACCAGGGGGTTTCCGACTCACGGATGAAACGGGCCGGGGAATCCGGAACCGTCCGGAATTCCCGGCTGCACTGCCCCTGCTGCGGTCCGGACAGAACCACGGAAATCGACACCCTGCGCCGTTTGAGCAAAGGGAAAGACCCGGCGGCCCGGTACCACGAGTCCGGCTTGAGACTTTGGGAAAACGACGATCTGGTTCCCCGGCCCGGCGACGTGTTCCAGGAGCGGCTGTACTGCATCCGCTGGGTGGAAACATACGTGGAGCGCAAGGCGAAAGGCGGGCCGGCCGAAAAGACCCGCCGGCGCTATCGCGCCCCCACGACGGAGGACCTGCAACGGGAAGATCGAGTGCTGGAACTGCTGCGGGAACGCTTCCACCCCTGGCAGGCCGAAGGCTATATCCCCAGCCGGCGCATCGAACCGGGCGCTGAAACGACCCGTTTGCAGCGTGAACGCGGCTGGACGCACTGGCATCACCTGTTTACGCCCAGGCAATTGCTATTCCACGGGCAGCTTCTCCTATCTTCTGATATGCGTGATCTCGCGCAAGGCGCTAGAGCAGCGACTCTTCTTGGCGTCGGGAGATTGGGAAACTGGAACGCGAAGCTAAGTCAATGGGATAGCGGAATAGGTAAAGAGCTTATCAACCAAGCTTTTGCAAACCAAGCTCTGAACACTCTTTCCAGTTTCGCATGCAAGACTGTCTTAAGTTCCACAACCGCATGGACCATCCGCATACCTACGTATCCTGTTGTCTCGTCCTTTATTGTTGCACCTCAAAACAGCGCCCAAATCAACGCACAGTGCGACCTCTGGATCACCGACCCCCCCTATGCCGACGCCATCAATTACCATGAGCTGAGCGAGTTCTTCCTGGCCTGGTATGAAAAGCACCTGCCCAAGTTATTTCCCGAGTGGTACACGGATTCCAAGCGGGCGCTGGCCATCAAGGCGGACGACCCCGTGGAGTTCCGCAACGGCATGGTGGCGTGCTACCGGCGGCTCGTGGAGCACATGCCGGAGGACGGCCTGCAGGTGGTGATGTTCACCCATCAGGACGCCGCCGTATGGGCCGACCTGACCATGATCCTGTGGGCCGCGGGCCTGCGGGTCACCGCCGCCTGGTGCGTCGCCACGGAAACGGATTCGGCTCTCAAGGAGGGCAATTACGTGCAGGGCACCGTGCTGCTGGTGTGCCGCAAGCGCAGGGAATCGGAGCCCGTGTTTCTGGACGAAATCCAGCACCGGGTGGAAGGCGAGGTCCGCCGGCAGCTCGACGAGATGCTGGCGCTGGAGGACGACGGCGAGCCGAACTTCGCCGACGCGGACTACCAGCTTGCGGCCTACGCCGCCGCTTTGCGCGTGCTCACGGAGCGCCCCATGGAGGAGTTGGACCCGGAACGGGAAATCCACCGCGCCCGGCCCAAAGGGGAAGTCAGCCCCGTGGAACGGATCATCCGCAACGCGGTGAAAATCGCCTGCGACCACCTGGCGCCGCGGGGCATTGACCGGGACACGTGGAAAACCCTTTCGCCCATGGAACGCTTCTATCTCAAAGGACTGGAAGTGGAAACCCACGGGGAGCGCCGCAGCGGCGTCTTCCAGGAATTGGCCCGCGGCTTCGGCGCCGCCCGGTACGCCACCCTGCTCGCTTCCTCCAAGGCGAACCAGGCGCGATTGAAGACCGCCGGCGAATTCGGGCGGAGGATGCTCTCGGGGGACGGGTTCGCGGGTTCCCTGGTGCGCCAGATCCTGTTTGCGATCCACCAGATCACCCGGAGCGAGGAAACGGCCACCGGGCTGAACTGGTTGAAAACGGAATGGCCCGATTATTGGAACTTTCGGGAACGGATTCTCCACATCCTGGACTTCCTGGGAAAACTCGACCGGGTTGCCGACATGACGCACTGGGATCGGGATGCCGAAGCCGCCCGCCTGTTGTCCGGCGCCGTCCGAAACGATTACGTGTGAGTACGCGGCCGGACAATCGGGCTTTACAGGGGCGGGCGTCGGCCCCGGCAACGGAACGACGCAGGGATGAGGTTCTCCTGATCCCCATGCTCCGTGAAAAGCGGGAGGCGCTGCGCGCGCTTTGCCGGGCTTACGGTATACGGCGATTGGAAGTATTCGGATCGGCCGCCGCCGGCCACCGCTTCGACCCCGAAACCAGCGATCTGGATTTTCTGGTGGAGTTTGAGGCGGGGCGCCGGCTGGGCCCCTGGCTGAAGCACTATTTCGAGTTCAAGAGCGCCATGGAGACCCTTTTTGAGCGCCGGGTGGATCTGGTGATGGCCGCCGCCCTCAAGCACCCGTTACTGATCCGTGAAGTCAATCGGTCGCGTACAGTACTGTATGCAGCCTAGCAGGCAGGCGAAAAGCGCGATCTGCGGCGCCGCCCTTCATCCTTGCTCACTGCGGCGTACCGTGGGTACTCCTCGTTCCTCAGGATTCGGGCGACCTGCATCTCATCGCTTTTGATCCGCCTGCCCGGAAGCGTGCTTCCGGATGGACGGCGAACACATCGCAACCGCCGTCCGAAACAGACCACGTGGGGATGCCATGACGCACACAACCCCGGGTCCCATTCTCCGGTTCTCATCGCGCCGGCAGCCGCTGGACCGGTCCTTTTTGGGCGAACGCCTTCGCCATGCCCGCGGTTACGACCGTATCGCAGGCTATTTCTGCTCGTCCCTGCTGGAAATCGCCGGAGAGGAACTGGAGTCGGTGACCGGCGCCATCCGGATGGTCTGCAATTCGGAACTCAATCCGGCCGATATCGAAACGGCCCGGGCGGCTCAATCGGCGGTGCGGCGCTCCTGGTGCGCCTTCGAGCCGGAGAAGCTGCTGGAAGGCGCCGGGGAAAAGGAGCTGCGCGGGCGGTTTGCACGGCTTTTCCACCTGCTTTGCGGCGGCAAACTCCAGGTCCGGGTCCTTCCGGACTCGTCTTTTGGACTGATTCACGGCAAAGCCGGCGTGATCACGCTGCAGGACGGTTCTCGCACCTGCTTCCTGGGAAGCACCAACGAATCCAAGTCCGCCTGGCGCATGAACTACGAATTGGTCTGGGAGGACAGGAGCCCGGAGGCCGTCGCCTGGGTCCAGGAAGAGTTCGACGCGCTGTGGGGATCACCGTCCGCCGTACCCCTGGCGGATTTCGTGGTCCAAGATACGGCCCGTCTCTCCGAACGCCGGGTGATGGAAACATTGGACGACTGGGCTCGAAAGGACGCTCCCCCCGACCCGGCGCCCGTCGTAATCGAATCGCCCGTTTACCGCAGGGAAGTGGGGCTATGGGAGCATCAGAAATACTTCGTCAAGCTCGTGCTCGACCATCACGCGGGACCCGTGCAGAAAGCCCGCTTCGTGCTGGCCGATCAGGTGGGATTGGGCAAGACCCTGCAACTGGCCATGGCCGGCCTTCTGATCGCCCTTCTGGGCGATAAACCGATCCTCGTGATTTGCCCCAAGACATTGATCCGGCAGTGGCAATTCGAAATGCTCGACCTGCTGGCCATGCCGTCCGCGATCTGGGAGGGCGGGCGATGGATCGATGAGCACGGCATCGAGCATCCGAGTGCCGGTCCCGAATCCATTCGTTCGTGCCCGCGGAGGGTCGGCATCGTCTCCTCGGGACTGATCACGCGGGGTTCCGACGCGGCCCAGCATTTGCTCGGTCTCTCCTATGATTGTGTGATCCTGGATGAAGCGCATCGGGCGCGCAGAAAAAACATCGGAACCAACCGGGATCGAGAAAGACCGCAACCGAACAACCTGCTGGCGTTCATGCATCGAATCGCGGAACGGACACGAAGTCTGTTGTTGGCCACGGCCACGCCGGTCCAGCTTCGACCCATCGAAGCGTGGGACCTGCTGGAGCTGCTGGGACGCGGCGACGACAGCGTCCTGGGAAACCGCTGGAGCCGGTGGCGGAATACTCCGGATTGCCTGGATCTGATCATGGGCCGGGTGGAACCGCCCGGAGACATAGACTACCAATGGGAATGGATACGTAACCCCCTTCCTCCCCGATGGGAGCATAAGGACTTCGAGGTGCTTCGGGGTCGTTTGGATGCGCCCGACGGGCAAGCGATGGCTCCCGGCCACGACCTGGAACGGCTTACAGCACCGGACCGGGCTCGCATCGCCAACTTGTTCCCTCGTTTTGTCCAGGAACACCATCCCTTCATTCGCCGCATCGTTCGCCGAACGCGCCATCAGCTCGAGAACCAGAGGGATCCGGAAACCCACGAACCCCTTCTCCGGAAGGTGGAAGTGCGGCTGTTGGGCGAAGCGGATCACGAGGCCGTTCGACTTCCCCCGTATCTTCGTGAAGCGTATGAACTGGCGGAACGATTCTGCGAAAAACTGGCGGAACGGATGCAGGGAGCCGGCTTTCTCAAGACTCTGCTGTTGCGCCGCATGGGCAGTTCCATGTACGCGGGGCTGCGAACCGCTCAAAAGATGATTTCCGAGTGGGAATCGGATCCTCTGGCAATCTATGGGGATGAAGAAGACGATGAAGGGGATGAGGGGGCGAACGAGGAGGGAGCCGCTCGAGCTACGGCGGCGGTGTCGCGAACCTTGATCCCGGAAGAACGCGGGCTACTGGAGCGCTTTATCGAGACCCTCAATGCGAACCGGGAGCGGGACCCCAAGTATTCGGTGGTGCGTCAATGCCTCTTGGAAAGAGGCTGGTTGCGGCTGGGATGTATCGTCTTCAGTCAGTATCGCGATTCCATTCAGTGGCTGGCCGAGCAGTTGACGGAGGAGCTTCCGGAAGAGGCCATCGCCGTGTATTCGGGGTCCACCGCCTCGGGCATCATGCTGGGCGGTCGTTGGACGTCGAAGCGGCGGGAAGACCTCAAAGAAATGGTGGCCCGGTCCCGGCTCCGGTTGATGTTGGGAACGGACGCCGCTTCGGAAGGGTTGAACCTGCAGAAGCTGGCGCGGCTGATCAATCTGGACTTGCCGTGGAATCCCACGAGACTGGAGCAACGCAAGGGACGGATTCAACGAATCGGGCAGATCCATGACACGGTGGAAATCTATAACCTGCGATACAAGGACTCGGTGGAGGATCGGGTTCATCAGTTGCTGTCGGACCGCCTGCAAAATATTTTTAATTTGTTCGGCCAGATACCCGACGTGTTGGAGGATGCCTGGATCGCCGTGGCCGTGGGGGACCAGGAACGCGCCAGGAAGGTCATCGACGAATTGCCCAACACTCATCCCTTCGAACTTCGATATACGCGGGTGGACAAAATCGATTGGGAGTCCTGCCGGGAAGTGCTGAACGCCGCGGAGAAGCAGCGTGTGCTTTCGGAGGGATGGATGCCGCACGCGGCCGGCAACCGGCAACGATCCATCCCTCCGGGGGATGCATGACGGGTGGCGGGAGGCCCCCTTCCCCATGGAAAGGCATGCCGGAATGGATATTCAGGTGCGTGTGTACGAGGAACTCAACCGGTATCTGCCCGCCGGGAAACGGCGCGCCCCATTTATACATACCATGGAACCGCGCGCCACGGTGGAAGACCTTCTGGAGCAATTGGGGATACCCTGCGAAGAGGTCGAGCTGGTGTTGGTCCGCGGTGTTTCCGAAACCCTGACTCTTGAATTGCGGCGCGGGGATTCCATCGGGGTGTATCCGGTCTTCGAATCCCTTCAGATCAAGCCGTTGCTTCGGATCCGCGACCACCCTCTCCGCAAAACCCGATTTCTGGTGGATACCGGCCTGGAACCATTGGGCCGCCGGTTGTCCGAATACGGTTACGATACGCGGTTCGCACCTCCGAGCCGGCCGGAGGATCTGGTCCTTCTCGCCGAAAAGGAAAGCCGCATTCTGCTCACTACCCGACCCGAGGTCATGGCCCATCCGGATCTGACCCGCGGCCTCCGGATCCCCCCCGGCGCCCCGGAAGACCAGGCGGCCCATGTGTGCCGGCGACTGGACCTGTCCTGAAACCCGCCCCCTGGAATCACTCCGGAACGGAAACCGAAAACCGGGTGATCCCTCCGGGGAGCATCTCATACGCCGCCCCTTCCAGCAACAACGGATGAGACGTCAAACGACAGCAACCCACCATGAGATCCGGGACGCACTGATAGGGAAAATACACCTCCACGTCAAGATGCAGCCACCCGTTTTCCGTTCGGCAGTTGGAGATGGATTTTACGCAGTCCGCTTTTCCCAGGCAAAAGCGGACGTCGTATCCGAAAAGCTTCTGATCGAAGTACACACATCCGTCCGCACAGAAGAATCGTTCCGCCAAACCCGAGCAACCCGCGTCCCGTTTGTTGGGCAGGTAGTCGCACCCCAGGATGGACAACTGATCCAGCAAACCCGGAGCGGCGCGCACCCGGTGGACCACGAAGATTTCCTGGACCCCGTCCTCCCGGATCCATCGGGCCAGGGCCTGGTTCTCGCTCAGGTGCGACAGGGTCAGGTGGGTGCCGTCGCCCGTAAGTTCGTCCACCTCCACACGGTTCAAATGGGACGGGTCCAAATAGATGCGCATATGACCGAAGTCCCGGGTTACAAGTACAATATTGAATCCCGGAGCATAGCTTTGGTACGCGAAGTTCATTTCCTCCTCCACGGGTCGATACCAACCATCCCCGATGGGAAGAGGCCCGGGATTATTCGCCGGCGCCGAAAACCACCGCTGCATGTCCCAATACACCCGCGTACCATCGGGATACTTGAGCGCGGCCTGCGACTCGTGTTCATTCACGAAGTTCCAGTCCAGGTGAAACCCTTTCCCCGTGACATCCGGCGCACTGAACCCATCCACATAGTCCATATCCCGAAACACACGCCACTCTTTCAAGTCGGGGGTAAGCACGATCAAGGCGGAACGATCCGAGTAGGTCTGCACCCAAGCGTTCATGCTTGCATCCGCCGGCTTGTATATACCGTCGAAGCGGGCTTGGGCGCACAGACTCAGGCCCAACCAGAAAAGAAAAGCGCCGATGAGGACCCTGGTGCCCTGCATGCCGTGTTCCTCCGTCAATGGATGTGTGTCGAGAACGTGTGCGCGGGGCGCGGCATAAGGCGACATTCCCCGCCGCCTTCGGCGCCGTCCCTATATTGCGGTTTGCACGGGTATTTCCACCCAAAGAACCACCCGGCGCATTTACTCCCGCAATCGCCTCTATTGAAAACGGCGCCGTCTGCCGATAGTTCTTAACAGTTTCCAGCCGCCGCGGCAAGGCATATCAGGCTGTTGGAAAACAGCATTTCGGACAGGCTGTTCCAAAACGATGAGATGCAAGGCGCGCGAATCCGGAGGAATGAGGCGTACAACCCGTACGCCGCAATGACGAAGGATGAAGCGTCACGCCAAAGGCGTGAAAGCGGATCGCGTTTTTCAACAGCCTGACAGGTGGTATGTTTTTTGATCTTGTGCACTATTGGATCGCAGCAGGCCGGCCGCAAGGGGCCGATAGGAAACCATCCATTCCGGCACGAGGTGCTTTGGGGGGTTTCAAATGACCGCCGACGCCGACGAAACCAAGGGAAAAAAGATAAAGACCGAAAAAGTATACAAGAAGGGGAAAGGAATCACCGAACAGATTCTTTTCGACGACACCTTCGACTGGGACATGTTGGAAGAGGAGTCCGGACAGCCCCCCAAGTCCTCCGAGAAGCTCGTGGAACTCGATCTCATGCAGGTCGAGGAATTGGAAGCACCGGCGGATACGGAGTCTGAGGAAGACGCACGGGGAAAACGAAAATCCGCCTCGTCACGAGCTTCGGATGAGGTCGGTGACCCCGAGGGTGAATCGGAACCGGACATTCCCGTTCCGGGCCTCCAGGGACAAAAACCCCTCCATCGTTACTGGATCGCCGGCGGGATGGCGGTGGCTCTGCTTCCGATTGCCTTTCTCCTGGTGTTTTCGAGTTCCCTGTTTCCTCCGGGAAATCCGTCCTCATCCCACCTGGCGACGGGCGCCATCCAGCAGCCGGACCAGCAATTCGTGCGCCTGCAGCCCTTTCTGATTCCCATCACCGACCACGGTATTCAGGGGTTTTGCAGCGTAACGGCGCTGTTGGTGATCCGCGGTCACTCTTCGGAAGTCATGGACACGAATCTGGACATAATCCGGGGGGTTATCTACGGCGTGCTCACTCAAGTCAATCCATCGCGGCCGGATTCCTATGATGAGGAAAGCGTGGCGCTCGCCATTCGCGCGAGAGTCAACCATCACCTGGGAACGGAGCTGATACAGGACGTCCGCCTGGCCAAGAGAAATCTCATACAGAAAACCGCCCCTCGGCCCGCCCACGTCCACGAATCCTAACAGCCCGTGGATACACACCATTGCGGGCGGGCCGGTGGAAATAGCTAAATGCGGCAGGGACAAAGGGCGGTTCCCCTAGCCGATTCTCGAACCGAGGCTAACGCGCCGTCTTTTTGTCTCGGGGCCTCGACCGCTGCCGGGCGGCAGGTACCGGATCGGGGTTCTCTTCGGAAAACAACTTCCGGACGTCCTTGGCGAGAAGAACCCGGAACCGGCCGGCAGGAAGCTTGCCCAAGAGCAGACCGCCGATGGCCACGCGCTTGAGACGCAGGACTCGGAGACCCACCTGATCGCACATTCGGCGCACTTGTCTTTTTCGGCCTTCGCCGACTCGAATACGGATCCATGCGGACCCGAAGTCACCACTCAGCGCCTCCACACTCAAAGGAACCACGTTCTCGCCGTCCACCTCCGTCCCTTGCATCAATACGTCCAAGTCCGAAGGGCGTTTGAGACCGCGCACCTGAACGTCATACGTTTTGACCATTCCATATCGGGGGTGCTGGATCCGGAGCGCCAGGTCCCCATCATCGGTCATCAGAAGCAGGCCTTCGCTCTCCACGTCCAATCTTCCCACGGGAAACACCCGCCGCGGGAGATCTCCCAGCAGGTCCCGGACCGTGGGGCGCCCCTGCGGGTCACGCATGGTGGTAACCACTCCCCTCGGTTTATGAAGCATGAGCACCACGCGATCGCCGGGAACCTGAACAACCGTTCCGTCCACACAGATTCTGTCCTTCTCCGGATCCGCGCTGCTTCCCGGCTCCGTCACCGGAAGACCGTTCACCGTGACGCGACCGCTCCACACGAGTTCCTCCGCTCTTCTTCGGGACGCCACTCCGGCGCGCGCCAAGATCTTATGAAGTCTCTGACGGCTCATCTACGATGTCTCCGGTCCACTGGCTCAATTCCTCCAAGGTCGGTAGTTCCGTCAAGTCCTTGAGTCCGAAGACCTCCAGGAATCTCCGGGTGGTTCCGTACAGAATGGGTCTCCCGGGAAGAGCCTTCCTTCCCACGATTCGGATCAGGTCCCGCTCCAGAAGGGTTTTCAGGATTCCGCCCACATCGACTCCCCGCAGCCTTTCCACTTCCGACCTCAACACGGGTTGTTTGTAGGCGATGATAGCCAAGGTCTCCATGGCGGGGCGACTGATGCGGACGGGTTGGGTGAGCTTCAGCAATCGGACGTAGCGCCCGAACTCGGGCCGGCTCCGGAACTGGTATCCTCCGGCTACTTCCTTCAGGAGAATACCGCGGCCGCTCGATTCGTACTCCCTTTCCAGTTCCTTCAGGGCCGACGCAACAGCCTCCCGGCCGGCGTCGGGAACCACCTCGTGCAACCGCTGCAGCGTCACCGGTTCCTCGGACAAGAACACCAGACATTCAAGTACTGCCTTCAGATTCTCCACCGTCATGGTCCGCCGTCCCGTCTTCACAGACTGCTTCCAGGTTTAAAAACACCCGGATGGCGCCGTCGGCCGCCTGTTCGTACACCCGCACCAAGCCCAATCGCACCAGTTCCAGAAGAGCCAGGAACACCACGATGAGTTCCCTGCGCGTTCCTCTTTTCAAGAGATCCGCCAGCAAGCGATCCCCCGTGGTCTGAAGTTGTTCCACGATTTCGGAGATTTTGTCTTCCAACGACCATTCCATTTCCCGGACATCCAGGACCATGGAAGGAGTCATCGAATCCATCAGGTTTTTGAACGCCACCAGGAGGTCGAATACGGACAATCGAACCAGGACATCCCTCTCCTGTCGGTCCCGGAGTTCCTCCGGAATGAAATCACGCGAAAACACATCGCGGTCCAGGATCTCCCGGCCTTCCAGTTTCGCGGCCACTCCCTTGAATTGAAGATACTCCCGCAGCGCTTCCCCGCCTTCCTCCGCCGTCAATCCCTCCTCCTCGGTTTCCGCAGAGGGTCCTGTCGGAGGAAGCAGCAATTTCGATTTCATGTAGGCCAGCGTGGCGGCCGTGGCGATGACATCCCCGGCCAGATCCACGTTTACGGGTTGAAGCAGGTCGAGGAATTCCAGGTATTGAAGCATGATTCGTGTAACAGGCACTTCCTCGATAGGCACCTCGTTCTTGCGAACCAGGAACATAAGGAGATCCAGGGGTCCCTCAAATCCATCGATGACCACTTTGAAACCGGACACCGCCTTACCCGCCCGAGGTGTCGTCATTCAAGAGCCCACCGCCGGTGAACGAATCGAAACCGGGCATTCCGGGATCAGCCCCGCCCTTTATGCCGGCCCCGGCTCTTCGGCTGCAGAGGCTCTCGAAACCTGGATACGGGAAAATGACTCTGGACGAAATCCAGTTCCTCTTCCCGTGTGTCCACTTCCCCGTTGAGCTTCGCGGAAAACACGGCGTCGAGTATTTTCCCGTACATCGGTCCCGGAGGATACCCGAGTTCCTTCAAATCCCGCCCGCCAATGGAAAGACGCATCTGGCTCAGTCGGGTAAAATAGATGGAGATGGCCTTTTTGAGCTGCTCCATTCGGGTCTTGGCCATAACGCACAGCAGGGTTTCGAGGGTCGCGGGACTGAGGGCTCGATGAATCTCGCTCATGGGGCTCTTTTCGCCGACCATGATCCGCCTTGGCATCAGATCCACGTGCTCTTTGGCCTTGATGAGTTCCAGCATTTCGTACTTGGGAATTTCCAGCCGCTTGAGAAATTCCTCGAACTCCGCGCGACTCAAGGGATCGCCCAGAGCCAGAAAATACACCTTCCACTTGGCATACTTGTGCTGCAGGTACAGCAGATCATACCAGTTCAGCACCACGTCCACGTTGAGAAACAGCTCTTCCATTTGCTCATCGAAACGGATCGACGGATGCAGTATGGGAAGGAGCCCCAAATCGTTCATGCGCGCCATGCCCAAGACGGGGCGTTCTTCGTTCAGCATCAGTTGGATCTCATGAAACAGTCTCCGGCCGCTCAAGCCTTTAAACACGTTGATGCGGCGGGCGTTGTCGATCAATTGGATCGTGAGCTTGCCGATCCTGAAACCGAAGCGCTTCTCAAACCGAATGGCGCGGAAAACCCGTGTGGGATCTTCGACGAAGCTCAGATTATGAAGAACGCGGATGGTTTTCTCTTTGATGTCCCTCTGGGCTCCGAAGAAATCGATCAACGTTCCGAAGTGCCGGCTGTTCAGTTGCAGGGCCAGGGTGTTGATGGTGAAATCCCTCCGGTACAGATCCAGCTTGATGGAACTCAGTTCCACAATGGGGAGGGAGGCGGGGGACTCATACACTTCCCTGCGCGCCGTGGCTACATCCACGGTAAACCCGTCCTCGAAGATGATCACGGCGGTATTGAATTTCTTGTGAACCCGAACGCGGACCTGGGGATTTCGTTCCGCGTAGGTTTCCGCGAAGCGGATACCGTCTCCCTCCACCACGATGTCTATATCCAGGTTATCCCGCCGGAGCAACAGGTCGCGAACGAACCCCCCCACGGCATAGACACCGGTTTTCAGGTCGTCGGCCACACGGCCGAAGGACTTGAGCAAATCGATGATCTGCCGGTTCAGCCTTTCCTTCATCAGTCCGGCCACGTTCTTCTTCCGGACGAAGCGGCGTTCTTTCCCTGAATCATACGAGTATGGGGACAGGAACGGGCTCTGAACCAAGGTGCTCAACAGATCCGTCCGGGTGATCACACCCACCAGGCGGTCGTCTTCCACCACGGGAAGAATACGTTGATTCTCCTCGATGATTCGTTCCTGGATTTCGGGAAGACCCGCATCCGGAGCGACGACGGTGAAGTCCGTATTCATGTATTCACTGAGAGGCAGTTCCTTCAACCCGTGAAACAGGGCCTTTTCAACCACCTGCCGGGAGATGTGTCCCAGCATCCGGCCGTCGTCCAACACCGGCAACACGTTGATATTGTACCGGATCAAGGTGTCCGCGGCGGACCCCAGCGTTTGGTCCGGCCGTATACCGATTACGGGATAGCTCATCATGTCCCGGGCCGAGCGGCTGGGATTTACCTTGCTCTTGAGCATTCGGAGCAGACGCTGCTCCAGTTGCATACTGGTCTGTCCTTTCACCGTGGCGGATCCCGCGGTGGGGTGGCCTCCCCCTCCCAGGGGCACCAGGATTTCCGCCACGTTCACTTCGGGAATCCGGCTGCGTCCCACCAGGTACACGCGTTCCTCCATCTGGGCCAACGCGAACACCGCCGGTGCGTTTTCCATCTCCATGAGTTTGTGGACCAGTACCGCAAAATCCCCCACATAGCTGTTCGAACTCACCCGCGTAATCAGCAGTTCGATTCCATTGATCGCAATGCGTTCCGCCGACTGAATCATCTCGTTCAGCAGAGCTACTTGCTCCGAGGTCAATTCGTAGCTCATCATATCCTGCACGATACTGAGATCGGCTCCTCGGTCGAGCAGAAACCCGGCGGCATGGAAGTCCTGAGCCGTGGTCGAGGAAAACGTGAACGATCCCGTATCCTCGTATATGCCCAAGGCCATGATGGTGGCTTCCTTCGGGGAAACATGCATTCCGCGATTTTGAATCAGGCCCGTCAGGATCGTGGTCGTGGCGCCCACTTCCCGAATCACCTCATAATGCCCATGAACATCGTCGGGAGAGGGCGGATGATGATCGTAAATGTATATCGAGAGATCCTCCCGCTCCAGGATTTCAGCGAATCGACCGATACGTGACCGCTGACGCGTATCCACTAGAATGAGGCGGGTGATGTCGGCCAAATCGATGGATTTCAGTTTGGCCAGCCCCAGGTCATATACCATGGACTCCACAAAAAAGTTCCGGAGGTTGCGTTCCTGCGAACCCGGGAATACCGGCACCGCGTTGGGATGCAGGATCCGTGCGGCCACCATGGACGCCATGGCGTCAAAATCCGCATTGATATGAGTGGTTATGATTTCCATCTATCCCCGGAATAACAGGTGTGCGAATAAAAAACCGCCGCACTCATGTCGGCGGTTTGCTCACGTTACATAGATTGTTATCATAGCCCGGCTTGACAACCAAATCAAATCACTCGAGAGAGGCATCTTTTGCGGGGAATTCGCGGGGATGATGCGTGCGATGGATCCGCTTGAGACGTTCACGGGTCACGTGGGTGTAAATCTGCGTGGTGCCGATGTCTGCGTGCCCGAGCATGAGCTGCAAGGATCTCAGATCCGCTCCCCGGTTCAGCAGGTGGGTGGCAAACGAATGCCGCAGCATGTGAGGACTGATTTCCTTCCGTATTCCGGCCTCTCGAGCGTATTTCTTGATCTGCTTCCAAAACCATTGCCGGGACAAAGGCCGGCCGTTACGGGAGATGAATACGGCATCCGTCTTCACCGGGGAAGCCAAAAGGTGGCGGTTTTCTTCCAAGTAACACTTCAACCAGGTTACGGCGGTTTCTCCCATGGGGATGATTCGTTGTTTCCTTCCCTTTCCCGTAGCCCGCACAAATCCCGCCTCCAAGTTCAAATCGAGGATGTTCACCCCGAGAAGCTCCGACACTCTCATTCCGGTGGCATACAAGAGTTCGAGCATGGCCCGATCCCGAATTCCCCTGGGGTGAATCGTGCAGGGTTGCCCCAACAGCAAGTCCACTTCATCCAGATCCAGAAATCTGGGAAGGTTCCGAGGAATACGAGGGGAGTCGACCAAGTCCGTCGGATTGACGGAGATGATCCGTTCGCGCATCAAGAATTTGAAGAAACTGCGCAGCGCCGAAAGAATCCGCGCCTTGGTTCTGCGGGACAAATCCGCTTCTTCCAGATCGGCCAGGAAACGATGTATCTCCAGCCGGGTGATTTCTTGCGCCTCATGAACACGTTGCCCGCTCAGAAAATCAAGGAACCGCACCAGATCCCGGTTGTAGGCGAGGACCGTGTTTTCCGAGAATCCCCGTTCCACGCGAATGAACGCCAGGAACTGGTCCACGGCAAATTCGAGATTCATGGCGGTATCCTGATCGTTGAAAGACGCTGCAGGCCGCTGAAAACGCGATCTGCGGTCACGCTTCCGGCGTGACGCTTCATCCTTCGTCATTGCGGCGTACTGGTTGTACGCCTCACTCCTCAGGATTCACGCGTGTTGCATCTCATCGTTTTGCATCAGCCTGCCCGCAATGCCGTTTATCAACGGGCTGCCAAGCGGGCGCCCGGCGGCGTTCTCCCGGAGGTTTCCGTCCCGACGCGCCGTCCTCGACTCACTCCCCCGCCGCAGCTCCGATCATCGCTTCCAGGTGAAAAATCCCCTGTTGTTTCATGTAGTCTTCGATACCCTCGATGATGTCCATGGTCACACGGGGATTCACGAAATTCGCCGTACCTACCTGGACGGCGCACGCCCCGGCCAGGATATATTCCAACGCATCCTCCGCACACATGATGCCTCCGATGCCTATGACGGGAATGGTCAACCGTCGCGCCAGCATCCAGCAAAGTCGGACCATGATGGGGCGTATGGCCGGACCGGAAAGTCCCCCCACTCCGTGGGCCAACTTGGGCTTCCGCTTCCACACATCCATGGACATGGCCGGAAAGGTGTTCCCCGCACAAACGGCGTCCGCCCCTTCCTCCTCCGCGGCCCGACCTACCATCACAATGTCCGTGACCAGGGGGGCGAGTTTCACCCAAAGAGGCAACGACGTAGCGGAACGGACCGCCTTCACCAGAGAAGCCAGCATTCGCGGGTCCTGGCCGAAGGGCATTCCCCCGGATCGCACGTTGGGACAGGAAACATTCAGTTCGATCACGGAAACACCCGGCGCAGAATCCAGTTCCTCAGCCAAGCGCACGTATTCGCCGGGCTCTTCACCCAGGATATTGACCACCACGGGCACGTCGAAGCGTCTTAGGTAGGGCAGCTTTTCGTTCAAGAACCGCTCCAGCCCCACATTCTCGAGCCCAATGGCATTGATCATTCCGCATGGGGTTTCGGCCGTGCGCGGTGGGGGATTCCCCAGTCGGGGCTTCAGCGAAATCCCCTTGACCACCACGGCCCCCAGTCGATCCAGAGGCACAAAGGGAGCGAATTCCTCCCCGTATCCGAAGGCGCCCGAAGCGGTCATCACCGGGTTTCTCAGGTTCAGATCTCCCACCCGCGTGTCCAACATGGGACCCATCGAACTCATCGCTCCTCCGGAATGCCGGCGGAATTCCAGTCAACCACCGGTCCCTCACGGCATACATGAATATATCCGCCGGGAAGAGCCGCCACGCATCCCCGGCACGCGCCCAAACCACAACCCATGTGGGCTTCCAGGGAAAACTGCGCGGCTATCCCCCTGCCGCGGGCCACATCGCCGAGAACGTTCAACATGGGCATGGGACCGCATGCGCACATGAGAACTCCCGGTTCTTCCCGGATCAGGTCTCGCGCCGCATCCGTAACCAGACCCGGCCGTCCCGCCGAACCGTCTTCGGTAACCGCCTCGAGCACCACTCCCAAGGCCTCGAAAACCTCCGTGCGGACGAGTTCCACGCCGGTTTTTACACCGTACACGAGCACCATACGGGTTTCCGGACGAGTCCGCCGTATCCACTGGGCCAGGAACAACAAAGGGGCGATCCCCCGCCCTCCGGCCACGAGATACGCCGTTTTCAGATCGGGAGGCAGATGAAATCCTCTTCCCAACGGCCCGAGAATATCCAGCAAACTCCCGGGCGTCAGACCGGAAAGAAAGGATGTGCCCCTGCCCACGGTGCGGTATAGAACCGAAACACAGTCCCCGTCCACCGCGTGGACCGAAAAAGGCCGCCGGAGCAGGGGGTCCAGGGAAAAGCTCGTCCGAATCATGAGAAACTGCCCGGGTCTCGCCGATACGCTCAGGGGCGCGGCCTCGAATTCCAAAAGCTGATACCCGCTGGCGAGCCCTTTCCGGTCCACTATCGGCGCCTGGAGCAACTGCATCTTTGTGCTCACTCCTCTCGAGAAATCATAAGCCGTGGGACAATCCGATAACGGCTCCGAATCTGCCCGTAATCGGTTGCGCCCGATAGGAATAGAAGAGTTCCCGCCGACACCGGGTGCAGATACGAGCCGACGCCATGCGCTGTTCGCGGATCCCGGATTCCATCAACTGGTGCTCGATGAGTTCCCAGAAATCGAAATGAGCCGCTTCCCGCATATACCGTTGCCAGCGCGAGGGAAACCGATGCCGGTGGTCTTTGTACTCGGCGCAGCAGGGTCCCAGAGAAGGGGTCTGGACCGCCAGGAGATGTTCCGGCCGGCAGCCGAATACCTGTTTCATGGCGTACACCGTGGAACCCACGATGTTCCGGACCAATCCTCTCCATCCCGAATGTATGTTGGCCACCGCTTTAGTCTCGGGATCGAACAGCAGGACGGATGCGCAATCCGCCTGTCGAATCAACAGTCCGAGACCCGGTTCCCGTGTGATCACCGCATCCGCATCGGGGCAAGGCCCGTCTCTTTCCGCCACGGCCACCCGGTCCCCGTGTACCTGGTGCACGAGGAAGAGTTCCGAAAAACCCGCGGCCCCCCGAAACCGCAGCAGATTATTCCGCACGTCTTCCGGATCGTCTCCCACGTGGTCGCCCAAGTTGAAACTGGAAAAGGGACCCCGGCTCACCCCCCCTCTCCGAGTGCTCACCGCATGCATCACTTCGGGAAATCCGGACAGCAAGGTGAAAGAAAGGAGAGGGATCCATACCGACTCCCCTCCTGTGTCCACCCGGCGCAGATACCGGGTCATGCCCGCGCCGTGGGCTCCCCCGCGGATTCCCGGCCCGGACCTACCGCTTGTCTTTGACGAAGGGACGGGATACACTTCAGCCATTGCCTCCTCCGGCGGCCTGTGGGAAAATGGGGTTACCCGCGGGCGGACCTAAGGGACAATCTATGGAACCCGGTATTCCCAAGACACGGGACGAATTCAAAGCATGCCTCCAAGAAAGGTCTTCCGTGGGCGTCCGCGCGCGGACCAAGGCGGTGCGCAGGAGGCGCCGCGGCGCGGATGCGGAAGCGGCTTTTCAACCAGCCGGATAGTGCGAGGTTCTCTCCTCATGACACACCTGGAATATCCCAGACTACGGCCCCTGGAGCCCATGGCCGTGCATGTACAGGGGCGCGCCATGATGCTCCTGCGCGACCCGTTACGGTTGTGTTCCGGGGAACTGTGCATCGCCATGGAGGCGGTCTTCCTATTACACCTCCTCGACGGAAAGCACTCCCTGCGGGACCTCAAAGCACATTTGGCCCGGCGGACGGGCTCTCTCCTGGTATCCGACCAGATCGAACATCTGGTCACGCAATTGGACGCCTTCGCCCTATTGGACAACCAGACCTTCCAACAGACATTCCGGCAAGTGTCCGAACAATTCGCCGCAGAACTCCATCGAGAAGCCTTTCACGCCGGCACCGCATATCCCGCGCATCCGGCTGAACTCAATGAACTCCTGGACGGGTTCTATGCCGGAATCCACGAGCCGTCTTCACAGCCCGCCGTTCAATCGGGAACCGTCCAAGGCTTGGTGGTTCCTCATATCGACGTTCGGGCCGGGGGAATCGTATTTGCACGCGGATACGACGCACTGAGACAATCCCACGCCATGCCTGAAACCTTCGTCATACTGGGCACGGGACACCAAGGGCTCCGGTCCGGGTTCGCCTGCACCCGCAAAGCGTTTGTCACGCCTTTGGGCGCCGTGGAAACGGACGTAGATTTCGTGGACGCACTGATGGAAGAGATGCCCGTGGATCTCCTGGGGGAAGAATTGGCCCATCGGACGGAACACGTCATCGAATTCCAGACGATCTTTCTTCAGCATCTGCTGTCCGGGCGGCATCCCTTCAAGATTGTTCCCATCCTGTGCTCCTTCGAACCCGAACTCTTCTTTCAGGGTACGCACGACGGCCGGGCTGAAGTATTCAACGCCGTGGCCAACCGGCTGGCCACGCTCATTCAAGAATGGAAACGGCCCGTGTGCCTCATTGCCAGCGCGGACCTGGACCACGTGGGACCCCGGTACGGAGACCGGTTCCAACCCACGGAACAGGATATTCTGCAACATCTGGAAGAGGACCGGGAACTTCTGACCCTGGCGGCTCAGGGCCGAGACCGGGATTTTCTGGAATGGATGCTCCGGGCAAACCGGCGGAAGAAGATCTGTGGCTTCCCGGCCATCTATACGCTCATGCAGGCGCTTCCGGGCAGCCGGTGGGAAATCCTGGCTCTGGATCATTCCATCGTGGACCGTGAAGGGTCCTTCGTCTCTTATGGGGCTGCGGTTCTGCACCGATAAATCATTCTCCCCCGCATTTCCGACACATACCCATCCCCGAGCCGAACGTCCCGATCACAGCGTAAAACCGGGCGAGCCGTCAACCCTTTCCGCGGCATATCATTGAACGCGAATCGTCCTCCGAGTTCCTTCGATCCGTCGAAATCGGGGAAGTACGATTCTCAACACCCCTCTCCGGTACGATGCGCTTACCTGATCCGGATCCACCCGGCACGGAAGCGATATGATTCGCCGAAATGACCCGCACGGACATTCGGTCCTGTGGAAATCCTCGCAGGAATCCAGGGCTTCCCGCCTCTTCTCTCCCTGAATCACCAGTACAGCGCCTCTCAACGTAATATCCAGGTCTTCGGCGTCCACTCCGGGCAGGTCCAATTGAACCACCACCGCATCGGAGGTTTGATACATGTCCACATTGGGTACCCAAAGCGCCGCCAAGGATACATTCCCCAGCGAGAAGTCCCTGAAGAAACAATCAAACAGTTGCTCGATTTCCGTTTTGACCGTGTCGGCGTCCTTGTTCCTCCATGGCGCCAGTCCAAACATCTTACAGCCTCCTCGCTCCGGCATGCCCGGGTTTCGCTTCCCATGCGTATTGAGAACCGCAGTCCGGTTCCTGCTCTTGCCCACTCCAAAGAAAAGAACTCGCGGTTCTCCCGCGACGTCGTACATGGGGGGCTTTCCAACGGCGGAATTCACCCGGAAGGCTTCCTACCCTACCAAGCCGTAAAAACGCGATCTGCATCGTTTTGCACCGGCCTGCCGGCAAAAGCGTCTATCAACAAGCTGCTACGTACGCCGGCACGCATCGAGAATGCGCTTCACCTCACGTTCATCTTGGGCGGCCCGAAGCCGGTTCAGAAAGCTTGTGTTCCGGATTATCCGCGCCAACACGGCTAGAGTCTCCAGAATCAATTCATGGGATTCCTTCGGGGTAATCAGAAAAAAAACCACATCCACGGGCTTTCGGTCCAAGGCGCCGAACTTGATGGGTTTTTTCAACCGGACCACCACTCCGACACGGTCTTTCAGATTCTCCAGTTCCGCGTGAGGAAACGCAACGCCTTCCCCAATTCCCGTGGACATAACCTGCTCGCGTTCGTTCAGAAGGTCCTCCACCTCGAGTTCGTCCTGAACATAACCATACGCGCCCAGATGCGCGGCCACCTTCGAGAAGAGACGCTCTTTGGAGTCCGCATCCACATCCAGAAGAATGAGTTCTTCCGGGAGTTCTACAAAGGGTTCCATGGCTCAAAACGGGAGCACGGCGCACCCGAATCCTCCCTCACCGGCCCCGAACACTATCGGGTTCCGGCAATCTATCTCGGTGACGTGGCCCAAGACCCCACCCAAGATCTCTCCCCGGCAGGTCCAGGGCTCGTGGCTCCTGCATGCCCGACCTACTTCTATCACCACATTCCGGAATCTGTCAAAACCTATAAGCCCACCGCCCACCCGGAATACGGTTTACCGACAGGCCGGCGCGTCAGGACTCCTTTGGATCGCTCTTCCGGTTCTCCATTTCCAGGATGCGTTCATCGCATTTGCCGATAAAAACCAACGCTTCTTGATATTCTCCCTGATCCGGAAAACTAAGGACCACACCCTTGAAGCGCTCCAGCGCCGCGTGGTACTGCTTCATCCTGAAATAGAGCTTACCCACATACAGTTCGTGCTGCGCCAAGCGTTTGAGACACTGATTCAGTCTGTTCTCAGCTCTTATGGCATAGGGACTCTGTGGGTATGTCTTAATCAACCTGTGAAACTCCGCTGCAGCTTTCCTAGTATACTCCTGATCCTGATCGATATTGGGCACCTGCTCATAATAACACATACCGATCTGATAAATAATATAAGGAATAATTGGATTCCTTGGGTGTAGCTTCTCGAAGTCTTGGTACGCATACACCGCTTCAGGGTATTCTTTTCTAAGGTAATGGGCGTCCGCGATTTTCTGCTCCGCCAGCAGTACATGAGGACTGAAAGGATATCTATCCTTCACGGCCTGAAACCGGTCAATCGCTCTTTTGTAGCTGCCTCTATTGAAAGCGTCCACTCCCTCCTGCATAAGTATGTCATCGCTCCGGGACATGGAGTCTTTCTTAAACAACGCGCATCCCTGAGCCAGGAAGACGCACAGCAGGATCACGGTGCAGCAAACCAGCCGAACCTTAATTGCTCCCTGCATGGAGTCGATCCAGATACCTCTCCGCGCTGTTGCAGGCATTCGCTCCCTCGCCCACGGCGTTGGCAATTTGGCGGAAATCCTTCTGGGTCACATCTCCGCATGCAAACACGCCGGGTATATTGGTTTCCATATACAAGTTCGTTACGATAAATCCCCGGGGGTCCTTCTGAATCTCGCTTCCCACAAATCCTGTATTCGGACGCATCCCCACGAAGATAAACAGGCCTTCCAACTCCAGGACCGTTTTTCGACCGGTAATCACATTGTTTAAACCGACACCCTCGACCTTGCCCGTTCCGAGCACTTCCGTCACCACCGTGTTCCAGAGGATTTCGATCTTCTCATTGGCCGTGGCGCGCTCCTGAACGATCTTGGTCGCCCGGAGCTTGTCGCGCCGGTGAATCAGGTACACCTTCTTCGCGAAGCGGGTGAGAAACACGGCCTCTTCCACAGCCGAATCTCCGCCTCCCACCACGGCGGTCACCGCCTCCCGAAAAAAGGGACCGTCGCACGTAGCGCAGTAGGAAACCCCCTTTCCCAGAAGTTCGGATTCACCTGCGACTCCAAGCTTGTTCCACGTGGCTCCCGTGGCGATGATCACACTTTGCGAACGCACCACGGTCCCACCCGCCAAAACCACCTGTTTGACCGGGAGCGACAGGTCGAGGCGCGTGACTTCGGCCGCCTCCACGGGCAGGCCGAAGCGCAGCGCCTGGCTCTTCATGCGATCCGCCAGGTCGAACCCGCCGATCCCCTCGGGAAATCCAGGGTAGTTCTCCACCCAATCCGTATTCAGAATCTGCCCCCCCGGGCTTAGTTTCTCCAGAAGGAGCACGTTCATTCGCGCCCGAGCGGCATACATCCCCGCGGTCATGCCGGCAGGTCCGCCTCCGATAATCACGAGATCATACACCTGCGAGTTTTCGGCCATTAAACGAGCCTCTTGATGGCTTCCTCGATATGGCTTTTGGACACGGCTCCGGTGATCTGTTCGGCCACACTCCCCTGTTTGAACAGGATGAGGGTGGGGATGGCGCGTATGCCAAACTTCCCCGGGGTTTTGGGATTCTCATCGACATTCATTTTCACCACTTTGATCTTCCCGTCATATTGCGCCGCCAGCTCGTCGATTATCGGTGCAATGGCGCGGCACGGTCCACACCACGCCGCCCAAAAATCGACCAACGCGGGCAGATCCGATTTGATCACGTCTTCGTCAAACGATTCGTCGGTCACCTGCAGCACGTTCTTACCCGCCATGTGTTGCTCCTTTTAAAATGTTGATATGAGATCCGATTCTAGTCGCAAGCGCCACAGTATGTCAATACCGGTTTTCCTCGCGGTCTCGGAAGTATGCCTTTCAGGCGGCCCGTCCCTCGCCGCGCGAATTTCACCCTGCGCATCCCTCGGGTATCCGAATTCGGGATTGGGTTCCATGCATGTCCGCAAGTTGCTGTGTCACAGTGTTTTCCGGTTGACTTTTTTTCTTTGATCGCTAAAATTGAATTTTTAACTCTTTCGGAAAGGAGGGTCGGCATGTCCAGTGTGGTCAAGAAGCGTAAAGCGAAAATGCGAAAACACAAACACCGTAAACTGCGTCGCAGAAATCGTCATAAGAACAAGTAATCGGGAGCAGGGCATACGCCTTTTTCATCTCCGGATATCTCCGAATCGAAGCACGATACGGTGATATTTCATTTGCCCGCTCCCAAACCGCCCGGTTTAAACGAATCCCCGCCCCGGTTCGATGTCTCCTCGAGCTTCATCAGTTCGCTGAATTCCTCCAGCGATTGGAATTCGGAACACGCCTCCGGGGACCGAGTACGGGAAGCTCGAGCTTTGAAAACAGGATGGCCGATGCCATAGGTCCGGGCCACTCTCAGCGCTTCCAGATTATCGTCCACCAGAAGGGTACTGCCCGGCTCGAACCCCAATTTCCGGTGAGCTTCCCGCCAGTATCCCAGGTTCTCCTTGGGATGGCCTACCTGGAACGCGCTCAGGATCTCGTCGAAATAGGTATGGATGGGGCACTGTTCCGTCTTACATCCAATGGTTCGGGGGTGGGCATTGGTCACTAAATACAGGGGCTTTCCCAGGCTGCGCACGAATTCCAGAAATTCGCATACCCCCCCGTGCACCGTCACCAAGTGCGCCATCTCCTGCTGCAAACCAGCCACATCGAATCCGAACCGGTTCCCCCAGTATTCTACGTCGTTCCATTGGAGCGTTCCGTATTCGCACTGATATTGCCGGTAGAGCAGGTCCCTGGCTTCGGAAATCGGAATCCCGTTTTGCTCCGCATAGGCCCCCGGAACCGCTTCGCCCCAGAAATAATCGTCGAAGTCCTTATCCAGTAACGTCCCGTCCATGTCGAGAAGCACATGGGACACTCGATCCCATTCCAGAAAAAGCCCGCCTATTCGCCGCACGTCACTGTCTTCCAACATGATTCCTTTCCCTTTGCCCACTCTCCACCCGTCGTCGCCCATCGATGGACGGCAGGACGCCCTAAAGCCTCCGACGCACTTCAAGATCCCGGAGCAACCCATGCGCCGCCCCGCAGGGCCGCCCGAATGAATCTGGGAAGCTGCCCGATCAATACCCCCCGGATCACCAGTCCGCACCCCACCATTAGGGAACCCCTTCGGAGCAGCACATATCCATCCTCCACCGCCCCGTTTACGGGCAGGCGTTCCCGTCGGGCCAGGCGACTGAGTTCCAACTCACTGACTTCCAGTACGTTCTTGGTCGCCGCTTTTCCGATGCGCTGCGCAAAGGATCCGGTCGGCTTCAGGAATCCCCGAACGTTTCTGAGAAATGGAAAACCCGGCACTTCCAACCGAAGCGTTTCGACGGCCCGAACATGGGAACTCCGAGCCAGCAGATAGTACGTCTTGCCACTCAGACCAACGGCATAGGGGTCGAACCACTCCGGTGGAACCCCGAACCGTTCCCCGATATAACCCACCGCTTCAAGGCGAATCCGGGGGTTTGACCACAAGGGAAACGAAGAATCCCACGGAGTTGACCTGATGGGGGTAGATCCGGGCGCACTGGAGCAACTCGTCCCCATACCACTCACCTCCGTACCCGGCCAATCCGCGGCAGTGCGGAAGCGGGAGACTCACAGGTTTCAACACAGCCTCTCGTTCCCTCATCAGATGAGAAATTACCGCCTCGTTTTCTCCGGGATTGTACGTGCATGTACTGTATACAAGCCTCCCACCCGGTTTGAGCGCATCGAAAGCCCTTACCAGCAGGCGCTTCTGGAGTTCGGGCAGATGAGGATGGGGCTCTCGGTAAAACATCACCCGCTTTTCGGTACCCAACCGGCGCCTTCCTTCCCCGGAGCAAGGAGCATCCACCAAAATACAGTCGAACTTCAAACGCTTAGGAAAGTCCTCCCCCGGGTAACGCACCACTATCGTATTCATGACGCCCAGACGGGTCAAGGTGTTGCCCAAAGCGGAAAGTCGAGAGGCTTTTTTCTCGTTGGCGACGATCAGTCCCGTATTGTGCATCCTCTGGGCCATCTGGCTGGTTTTCCCTCCGGGCGCCGCACATAAATCCAATACAAGACTGTCCGGGGATGGATCCAGCACCCAAACCGGCACGTGGGATGAAAGGGATTGTATATGAATCCAACCGGCAAGATATTCCAGAGTCGCTCCGGCGCCTCGATCCGCCGGGTACTCAAAGAGATCGGGCGCCACGGCCAAAGGTCGCAAGAGGATCCCGCGCGAGGCCAATCGGGCTGCAAGCCGATCGGGTGCGCACTTCAGCAAATTCACTCGAATGACGGGCTTAGGCGCGAAACGGAGGGATTCCTGAAACCCCTCCCAATCCGGGATGAACTCACGGTAGGTATCAAACAGGCTTAACACGGATCGGGTTCGCTCTCCGGCCACTTCAGTGGAGCCCCTGTAATCAATCACGCGGCGACCTTCATGAACCCGTCATGCATCAGTCCAACTCTTCGGATTCCTCTTCCTCCTCCAACTCCTCCCATCCGGACTCTTCCTCATCCTCGGCGAGATCCAGATCCGGCTCTTCCTCGATCAGGTTCTTCCGCAATGGACGCTGCTTTCGAGGAGGTATTTCGGCCTGTTTAAAGAGATCGTCCACAGCCACTCCCCGTTCCCGCAACCACGCCTTGGAAACCTTTCTGGCTTCCCCTTCGACCTGACACAGGATCCAGGAACCGCCATCCTGCAGGACATCCACTTTGCCCCATACCGGGTGCTCGACGGTGCGCGCTGTCATACCTTCCCGGCTCTCCTCCTCCGCCTTGTTCCACGCTGGATTATAACGATGCCGCGTTCGCCGTCCCCTATATCATCAACCGGTCGCTCTAGCAAGCCATGATTGGCGCTCCATAAATCCTCTCATCATTTTTCCCACGGCGGACTTCCAAGCCTTTGCGGGAGCACCATACCCATACTATTTCCGACTCACCGAAACCGGCTTCCTCGACATCGCGATCCGGAGATCCTATACTAGCCCCATGGATCACTTCGCCTCCGGCGTCCGTGAACCGATTCCGATATACGGCGGCTTCCCGTCCGCAGAGTCGGCTTTCACCGATAAGGATCAGGCGACTTGCACCTAACAGGCTGTTGAAAAACGCGATCTGCTGCGTTGCGCTTCATCCTTCGTCATTGCGGCGTACTGGTTGTACGCCTCATTCCTCAGGATTCGCGCGCCTTGCATCTCATCGTTTTTGAACAGCCTGTCCGAAATACTGTTTTTCAACGGGCTGCTATGGAGTTTCTCAACAGGCTCCTGAGGAAAACCAACCGTGTCCATGGAAATATGGAGATTCGTCTTCGCATTGGGCGGACTGGCGCTTTTCCTGGCTTTGGAACTCTTGTTCCCCTACCGCCCGCCCACTCAGTCGAAAGTTCGCCGATGGAAGGACAACCTGTCCATGGCGGCATTGAACGGGGTGATTCTCTTTCTCGCGTTCGCCGCACCCACAATGGCCACTGTTCACTATACGGCTTCTCACGGATCAGGAATCCTGAACATTTTGGACATGCCTTACGGGATCAAGATTCTACTCACCGTCGTATTTTTCGATTTTATGCTGTACGTGTGGCATTTGTTGAACCACGAAGCGCCTTTTCTGTGGAGGTTCCATCGGGTTCACCATTGCGACCTCAATATGGACGTGTCCACGGCCACCCGTTTCCACGTGGGGGAACTCGCCTTATCCGCCGTCATCCGCATGGGGCTCATCTACTTTTGGGGCGCCGACTTGCTGGGTCTGGTCTTGTTCGAAAGCCTCGTGGTGGCCGCTTCCCAGTTTCATCACAGCAGCCTGAGAGTTCCCAAGGCATTCGAACGTCTGTTCTGGATTCTGTTCGTTCCCCCCTCCATGCATCGGATTCACCATTCCGTCGTCATTCGGGAGCGGAACACCAACTATGGAACCATCTTCTCCCTTTGGGATCGGATTCTGGGAACTCTGAAATCCGACGTGGATCAGAACGGAATTCGTATCGGGGTAGGCGCCTATCCTCAGGCGGATCAACTGCGGTTACGGCGGCTCCTGCGGATGCCGTTCGAGAAACCCGTCCGTTAGCCGAGGGCTCGTGTTTGGAAAGGAGATCGTAGTGGCTGAAACCATGAACGTTCCTATCAAGGGAATGACTTGCGCCGCCTGTGTCCGCAGGGTGGAAAGAGCCATCGAGGATCTCGACGGCGTCCTGGGGGCTTCCGTAAACCTGGCCACTGAAAAGGCCACCGTGCAATACGACCCCCATAAGTTGGATCCGGAGGATATATATCGGAAAATCCGCGAAGCCGGATACGAGTCCTTATCCGGTGATATCCGGGATGCTGAGGAGAAGGTCACCCTCTCCGTGGGGGGGATGACATGCGCCGCTTGCGTCCGCAGGGTGGAAAAGGCGCTGGAACAAGTCTCCGGAGTTCTTGAAGCTTCCGTGAACCTGGCCACAGGCCGCGCCACGGTGCGTCACAGTCGCCCATGGGGCGGAATGGAACCCCTCAAAAAGGCCGTTATCGATTCCGGCTATGAGTATCTCGGAATCCTGAGCGAGGAAGCACCGGATCCCATCGAACAGGCCCGAGCGCAAGAAGTGCGGGAACTCACGATCAAGTTTCTCGTAGGCGCCGTATTGAGCATCCTGGTTCATGCAGGCGCCATGCAGCATTGGGTTCCTCTGCTGAGATCCATACCCCGCGACACCATGCTGGTCGCCCTGTTCTTCATGACCATACCGGTGGTGTTCTGGGTGGGAAGCCGCTTCCTTGCGGGAGCGTGGAAGGCGCTCAAACAGAAGACCGCGGATATGAACACCCTTGTCGCCGTAGGCTCTCTGGCGGCCTTCGTCTATTCCTCCCTGGCCGTGTTTTTTCCCTCGTTCTTCGCCGATGCCGGCATGGAATTGCATGTATATTTCGACGGGGCCGCCATGATCGTCACCCTCATCGTTCTTGGAAGGCTGCTCGAATCCAAGGCGAAGCGGAAAACATCACGAGCCATACGAAGTCTGCTCCAACTGAGGCCCAAAACGGCCCGGGTCGTTCGAGAAGACCGGGAGGTGGATGTTCCCGTGGAGGAGCTGCGCAAAGGGGATCGCATCCGCGTGCGCCCCGGTGAACAAATCGCCGCAGACGGCCGGGTGATCGCGGGCTCTTCCGCTGTAGACGAATCCATGCTCACAGGGGAAAGCATCCCCGTCAACAAGGAGCCGGGAAGCCCGGTTTTCGGTGGAACCATCAACAAAGGCGGAACCCTGACATTCGAAGCGGAACGGGTGGGCGCGGAAACCGCTCTCGCACAAATCATCCGACTGGTGGAAGAAGCCCAGGGATCCAAGGCTCCCATTCAACGCATGGCGGACAAGGTGGCTTCCATATTCGTTCCCGTAGTCATCGCCATCGCGCTGCTTACCTTCTTTATCTGGTATGCGCTGGTTCCCGAGCCCCTGTTCAATCTCGCTCTGCTCAACTTCGTATCCGTTCTCATCATCGCGTGTCCCTGCGCCATGGGTCTCGCGACACCTACCGCGGTAATGGTGGGAACGGGCTTGGGGGCGGAAAGTGGAATCCTCCTCAAGGGAGGAGAAAGCCTGGAAAAAGCCCACAGCCTGACCACCGTCGTATTCGACAAGACCGGTACGCTTACCCGTGGGGAACCACGGGTCACGGACATCGCCTGCGCGGAGGGGGTGGACATTTCCCGCGTCCTCAAGGCGGCCGGGTCCGTGGAAGCCCTTTCCGAACACCCTCTGGCGCAAGCCGTCAGCGCAGCGGCGAAAGAAAAAGGCCTCGTTTCGCCGCACGTGACCCGGTTCGAGGCGCTTTCCGGCCTGGGAGCCAGAGCCCTTGTGGACGGGGCGCCTGTATTGCTCGGCAATTTCCGGTTGATGACCCGGGAAGGCATCGAACTCGCCGACATGGAGACACACAATCAACAGTTCTCCGAAGAAGGAAAGACCTCGGTGTTTGTAGCGGAGGGCACGAGAGTCATCGGCGTCATCGCTCTGTCCGATGTTCCCAGGGAGTCGGCGGCCGGCTCCGTGGCCGCCCTGAAGAGCATGGGTTTGAACGTCGCCATGATTACGGGGGACAATGAGAAAACCGCCCGCGCCGTGGGTCGTTCTTTGGATATCGATCATATCCTGGCCGAAGTGCTGCCGGGGGACAAAGCGGAAGAAATCCGGGCGCTTCAGGCAAAAGGTCAGGTGGTGGCCATGGTAGGCGACGGCATCAACGACGCCCCGGCCCTGACCACGGCGGATATCGGCATCGCCGTGGGCGCGGGCACGGACGTGGCCATCGAGGCGAGTGACATCACATTGATCCGAAACGATCTCTTCCTGGTTCCCATGGCCATCCGGTTGTCGTCTGAAACCATTCGGGTGATCAAGCAGAATCTGTTCTGGGCCTTCTTCTATAACAGCCTCGGAATCCCCGTCGCCGCCGGAATCCTGTACCCGGTGTTCGGTATCCTGCTCAATCCCGTGTTCGCGGCGGCTGCAATGGCTCTGAGTTCGGTGTGCGTGGTGGGCAACTCTCTGCGGCTTCGACGAGTATGGGCCAAGTCCCGGGCTCGTCTCGCATCGGAATAGCGGCCCACGTCATCGAGGCCATGGGATCGGGGCGCCGGAACGAGTCCGGCCGAGATATCGCCGGGAGCCGGTTTCAGGGAATGACGGGAACCTTTATCCCGTGCGCGTTTGACAAGATCCGCGCCCACACCTATAATTCGGGGTTCAGGAAACAGCGGCATGCTTGTTTGCGAACCCACCGCAGCATCCAATGAGGTATGGGCTTTCGAGTATCGTTGAATATGTGGAGATACTCTCTTGCCGGGCGCCTCCACATGACACGAGAATCCCCAATCCGTTTCTCTCGTCTTGCTCGAAACGGTTCCGACCCGAAAGGGTCTTCCCAGAGCCGCAGATCTCTTGTCCCCCGCTTTCCTCGAACCACGCCGCATTACCGCGCTTCCACGGCGCAGGGGAGAACCCTATGATTTTCAGAGTGCTACGCTCCGCATGCATTTTTGGCCTGTTGGCGTCCTTTCTGTTTGGTATTGCATTGCCGGGGTCCGCCGCTTCGTCTGAGCAGGATTCTCTTCCGAATATCGAGCCGGAAGATATCCGGACTTTGGTGCGACTTCTGGAAGATCCCGAAACACGAGACGTTTTCATCACGAACCTCAAGCATCTGGCACGGCTCACGGAGACCGCTGGGGAACAACCCGGGAAGGTCGAGATCGGCGCTCCGCCCGAAGACGACGAAGTACTCCAATGGGAGCGATGGATGAACCAACTGGGCGACATGGTATCCAGGGTATGGGACTCCGCCCGCGCCGCCGCAAGCCGGCTGGAGCGAATCACCGAATTCCCTGCCTGGATCCGGTCGTTGACCTTGAATCCGGAGGACCGATCCCGTCTGATCACCCTTTTGACGGTTCTGGCTGCAAGTTTAGCCCTGGCCTTCATAATCAAGCTACTTCTCAGAAAATATGCGCCTGAAATCCCGCAGGTGCAACAGAATTTGCCGACCCGAATCTCCAAGGGCTTCATTCGAGCGTTTATATTGATCCTCCCCTACGGAGTCCTGTTGATTACGTTATCGCTCTTGGTCAAGATAGTGCATCCCCCCGTTCTATTTCAGACTCCCGTTCTCTTGGTTTTTCTGGTTTTGTTTTTCTATAGATCGGTACTCATCATTTTGAAAAGCTTTATGTCACCGGAAGACAGCCTCTCCCGCATCGTTCCCGTAAAGGATGAAACCGCAAACTACATCTGGATCTGGATGGTTCGATTCGTCAACTATACGGCATTCTACTATCTGGTAGTCGAGCTGTGTATGTCGGCACGAATGGACACTTCCGCTTTTCTGTTTATACGTGGAGTCCTGCTCATCGTGTTTCCCCTGCTTATCAGCGTCTTCCTGCTTCAGATCGCCCGTGAAATCCGCATGGTTTTCGCGCGGTATCAACAGCGCATGAAATCGCTGCAGGAAAAAACGAACAGACTCCTTCCCCATATGGTTCGGTATTGGTCGCTCCCGGCGTTGGCGTATACGTGGACCCTGTTCGTATTCCTGATTGCACAATACCGGGATGGATTTGCTTATCTCTTCCGAGCCACTCTGAATTCCGCGGCGGTTATCATCTTGACGTTCCTGGTTGTCGGAGTTCTGGATTGGACCTTTAAGCGCGTGTTCACCCTGGATCGTCTTATCCATGAACGTTTTCCAGATCTGGAGGAAAGGGCCGATCGGTACATCCGTATTTTCCGCAAGGGGACGGGGGTCTTTGCCGTCCTGGTAAGTATGGGAATCATCGGCGAAATCTGGGGCGTTCCCGTAGCCGACTTCATCTCCTCGGATCCGGGCTCGACCTTACTGCTCAGAACCACGGCGATCCTGGTTACCGTGGCCCTGGTCCTTCTGGTTATCGGCGCAAGCCGTTTCGTGTGCCATGAACTGCTCCGGGAAAAAGAGGGGGAAGAAATCAGCAAGAAGCGCAAGACGCTGGTCCCCCTTGTGAAGACGGTTATCCAGGTGTCTGCGATATTCGTCGGCTCCATCGTGGTATTGGCTCGATTAGGAGTCGATACCAAGCCCATTCTGGCCGGCGCAGGCATTATCGGCCTGGCCGTCGGTTTCGGAGCCCAGTCTCTGGTGAAAGACGTCATCAACGGCCTGTTTATTCTGGTCCAGGACCTTATCTCCGTAGGGGATGTGGCCGTTCTGGGCGACAAGGGAGGCCTCGTGGAAGTCGTGGGACTGCGGACGGTGCGATTGCGGGATTTGGCCGGCAACGTCCATGTCATTCCCAACAGCTCCATCAGCACGGTGACGAACATGACCAAGGACTACTCACGGTATGTATTTGATGTAGGAGTGGCCTACCGGGAGGATGTGGACGAAGTGATCCAGGTTCTGCGGGAGATCGGTCAGGAAATGCAGCGGGATCCCGAATACGGAAAGGACATCCTGGAACCTCTCGAGATCTTGGGGGTGGACAAGTTCGCCGATTCCGCCGTCATCATTCGGGCCCGAATCACGACGAAACCCATCCGCCAATGGGCGGTGGGTCGTGAATTCAATCGGAGGATGAAAAAGACCTTCGACGCCCGAAACATCGAGATCCCCTTCCCCCACCATACGGTGTACATGGGGGTCCCCAAGACCGGAGACGCCGCCGCGTTGAACGTACGCCTCGATTCCAGCGAGTCCACGGAGAAACACCCCTCCAGGGACTCGTGACGCTGCCGATTCCTTCCACAACGGAAGGCCGTGGGGCCCGAATTCGGACGGGAGGATTCCAGGCCTCATGGGCATGAATCGTGGGTCCGGGTAGACGCCGGAACTTCGGATTCCCAGGGCCCCCGGCCCTGCAAGATCCTTGGATACCTGACTCGACCCTGTGATCATCCGGGTTCCGTCACGGCTTACTCCTCAGTCCCCATGCATCCTGGTCATACTCCGGCCGACACCGTCGTTAACAGCCCGTTGATAAACACTATTACGGGCAGGCCGGCCAAAAACGATGAGATGCAAGGCGGGCGAATCCTTCGAAATGAAGCGTACCTACAGTACGCCGCAATGACGAAGGATGAAGCCCAACGACGCAGATCGCGTTTTTCAACGGCCTGCTGACTCCCGGCACACAATCCAACCTGTATCCATTTTGTTGGGATGCGCATCATGAGTGGTTCTCGAGTGGGTGCAGAAAAGTTTGACGCAAAAACCTTGGTCCAATGGAACTTTCTATTGTATCATAATAACAGTAAGGGGATTCAATAGCGGATTTGTTACTTACGGCGTTTCCGTGTAAGCTCTTCACTCAACATGCATCGTCATGCAAGAGGTGTAGTGTGGCCCCACGGAAGCAGACTCTTTTGATTGTGGATGATTATCCGCTCTTCCGTGAGGGAATCAAAGCCCTTCTATCCCAGGAACCCGATTTTGAAGTGGTCGGCGAAGCCGAAAACGCCCGGGCCGCAGTGGAACTGGCCGAAAAGCTTCGACCCGATATGGCCGTGGTGGATGTGTCGCTTCCCGACATGAGTGGGGTCCAACTCACGCGGGACCTCACGGCTGCTTATCCGAATATCCGGGTGGTCCTCTTGAGTGGGCACTCCCGCATGTCCACCGTCACGGAGGCGTTTCAGGCGGGGGCCGCCGCCTATGTGACCAAGGCCTCCGCATCTTCGTGTCTTCTGGAAGCCCTTCAGGCGGCGTCCCGAGGGGAACTCTTCCTGGACGGAACCGTTTCCGGCCAGGTGGTGAAACGTCTGTTGCAGGCCGTTCCGGCCTGCCCCCCCATACGGCAAACCCAGGAAACGTCCCTCACGCCCAGAGAACAGGAGGTATTGAAACTCATCGCCGAAGGATTGTCCACCAAGGAGGTTGCGTCCAGACTTCATATCAGTCCCAAGACGGCGGAAAATCATCGCGCCAGCATCATGTCCAAGCTGAACCTGCGCAACATCGTGGAATTGATACGCTCCGCCGCTCGACTGGGAATCATAGACCTAGACGTCTGGAAGGAGTAGTTCCGGACGGCTCCTTCCCGGAGGAGCGCGGCACGCGCTCCAGATTTCACTAAAAATAGTGAAATCCCTCTATCGAATTGAGTGATTCCCTCTATGGACCGCCCACCAGGAATTCGGCATAGTGATCCCACGCAAACGCCCTCGAGCCGGCGGAAGCAGCGCCACCCGCTTCACGATGGATCGTTGCACTCCTGAGGAGCACGCCATGCACCTGCGGCGGCGCAGGAGAGGACGCGAAGGTTATCAGCCCGTTGATAAACACCGTTTCGAGCAGGCTGGTCAAAAACGATGAGATGCAAGGCGCGCGAATCCTGAGGAATGAGGCGTACATAGAGTACGCCGCAATGACGAGGGATGCGGCGCAACGCAGCAGATCGCGCTTTTCAACAGCCTGTTATCCATCAAGCCTGGTCCTGGGAGAAGCAGTCTTCTCCTATTTCACGGCGACAGCCCCTGTCGAGCGAGCCTCCTCTTCAGGGCCAAGGGAAACACAATCAAGTCATGCAACCGTTTCCGTTGAAGATTTTGGTCATCGACGACGATCCGGTCGTTCCCCGGAAACCGGAACTTGGGTCGGGGATCGGGTTCGGAGACTGCACGTGCAGTATCTGTCCGGATCCTTCGGAAGCCCTGGCGAAAATGCAGGTCGAGGAGTGGGACCTGGTGGTAACGGAACTGTCTCCCGAATCGAATCACCTGCACGGGATCCTGAAACAAGCACGGGCCTGTGTTCCTCCCGTGCCGGTCGCCGTGCTTCCCCGCCGTGCGGATCCTGCACCGGCCGCTCAAGCTACTCAAAGCGGGGTTCGTAACCGGGTTGTGAAAGAATCGGATCCCGGCGCCCCGGCCTGCCGGGTGCTCGCGCTTCTAAACAAACTCACATCCGATGCAAGACCCGATCCAGCCGACCTTTCCGCACAAGGATCCGACAACAGGATTCACCAGCTCCTGCAACTGGCGGGACACGACATTCGAGGGTCCCTGACGGCCATGACGGCCACACTGAAACTGTTGGATCGGGATGCCTTCGGGAAACTTCCTCCGAGTCTTCGGGACGTCCTGAGGGGATTTTACCGCCGCATGGTCCGACTCATGGGGCTTACGGAGGATCTCTTGGGAAAGGTCTCCATCATGGACGGAATCCTGCCTATGAACACCGAACTCCTCGATTTCCGCCAAGACATCATCGATCCGGTCCTGAGCGAATTGGAGGACGACTTCTTGTGCCGGCAAATTACGCTGGCAGAGCAGTGGACCCCCATCCCCGGAAACACGCTGAGAATTCAGGCAAGCCGGATCTGGCTCAGGGCGGTGTACCGAAACCTGCTGAGCAACGCAGTAAAATACGGCGCCCATTCGGGAACCATCGCGCTGGGATACCGGGAAAACGGCGCCCATTTCACATTCGGAGTATTCAATACCGGCAACCCCGTACCGGAGCATCGCAGCAGGACTCTGTTTTCGAGACCCGCCGCTCATGGAAAATCCCCTCCCTCCAACGCAGGAATCGGTTTGGGACTGATTCTTACCCAGCAGATCATTAGGCAACACGGAGGCAATCTATGGTACGAAGCGCATCCGCAAGGATCCAATTTCGTATTTTCGCTTCCCTCCAACCTTTTCAAAGTTCAAGATCCCGCCCCTTGATTTATCACGGCAACGGCGCGGAGGCCTACTTTACTGCAACATCCCGATAGACGCGCCCGGGGTTGCGGAGAAGACCTCCCATCCAGGGTGTCTGAATTTCACGGACGAATTACGCTCGTGGATCCCGAGACGGCTCGGAGAGTTTCCCGCTCCGGCGGAAACCCGTCCAGCCCTCCCGGACACGCAGCCGAGTTGAAATACTTAGGAGGATTATTTCATGGCGTCCAATTTCAAGATACTGGTACACAAGAACAGCGAAAGCCTCCATTTGAAACTCTTGGGGGATTTTGACGGCAGTTCCGCCCATGAATTGCTGAACACGTTGAGCAAGAACGCCGCCGGTGTCCGGCGGGTGTTTGTACATACCAGCGGGCTGAAACAGATCCATTCGTTCGGTCGCGAGGTCTTCCTCAACCGTTTAGGCTCCCTTACCGAAAGCGTCTCGAGGATCATATTCACTGGGGAAGCGGCGGGCCGAATCGCTCCAAACCGTATTTTCAACGATACGGAGCGGATTCGAATACACGGGTTTCAGGAGTCCTTGGAATGACACAGGATCGGGGATAACGATCCCTCTAAAAAACGGTTGGGGAAGCCCCCTGAAACGTCTCCGGAACGAAGCGGATCACCGTGATTTCCGGCGGAGCCAGGAAGCGAATGGGGGGGCCGAATGTCCCCGTTCCCCGGTTTACATAGAGTCGAGAACCCTGATCCAACGCAAAAAATCCGTGAGTGTATGGATAGAACCATCGAGTGACCCAGGTAAAAGGGAAAATCTGGCCCTTATGAGTATGCCCGGATAACTGGAGGTCGAACATCCCCAAACTCCGGGCATGAACATCGGGGCGATGTTTCAGAAGCACCGTCATGCGGTCTCGCGGACTTCGCGCCAGAATTTCTTCTTCCTGGAAAGGCTCCACCTCTCCCAGCCGTATTCCCGCGGGATCATCCACGCCCACCAGAGTCATCCAATCCCCTATCTCCACGGCTTCGTTCCGAAGCACCCGGAATCCCGCGTTCATGGTGAACCTCAAGGCATCATCCAATCCCACGTAAAACTCGTGGTTTCCCGTGACCGCATACTTACCGAAAGGAATCTCCAGGCTCCGGAAGAGCGCTTCCACCCGGTCCGGATGGAGCAGACCTCGATCCACCAAGTCTCCCGTGGACACCAGCACGTCCGGCTCGATCCGCTCCAAAGCCTCCAAAATGATCCGAGCCTTCCCTTCCTCATTAATGGCGCTGAAATGGACATCCGAGATCTGCGCCATGGTAAAGGAGAGCGTTTCCACCGGAAGCTTCGCCGTTTCCACCATCACCAGCTCTATCCGGGGAGTGCGGGCTTCAAAGACCCCGTAGACCAGGATCACCGGCACGATCAGGAACGCCGGAATCCGACCGTAGCCGTTGACGAGGCGGTTCACAACCCCGAAGCGTAAGCCGGTCCTGCTCATTAGGTTTGTCAGCGCGCCCAGAACGTCTAGCGCCCCATGGGTGCAGAAGAGTAGGAACACGGCGGCCATCCAGGTATACCCCACGTACGAAAACACCACGGTGAGTCCCTCGAAGCCGGCGCGGGCAAAGAGATTGACCAGAACAGGGGATACCGTCATCAGGAGGAAAAAAGCCGCCAGCACCCGTCCCGCAGGCCCTCCTAACATGAAGCATTTCCGGAACTTCCGATAGACGTACGCATGGAGGAAGCCGTATACAGACAGGAAGGAGAACAAGAACAATACAAGATACAGAGATCCGCGCATAGTGGCTCCCGCTGAACGAAGAAGCGCCTTTCCGCACCGAAGCCGTGCAGGGCCGCACTTCGGTGTGGCGCCTATAGCAAAGCGAAACGGAACAGCGTCTTTGGCAGCCTTTTGAACGAAGGATTGTGAACAAGCCGGTGAAAATCCATGAGATAGAACGCCCATGAATCTTCACGACCCGCAGTCACGCCGCCGGCGATACTGCGGATCGTGTTCTTCATTGGCCTGTCAGGCATACGGGAAGGAGTGGGAACGGACTACGGACCACCGTAGTCTCCCCTTCCTCCCGTTCCCATCAGGGGAAACATGATCGTCTTCCGAACCTCGCCTCCCTCTGGGACCAACGCTTCCACGATATCGGTCTTTCCCCCGTGGGTGGCCCGTATCCAATACGAGCCAGCCGGCATTTCCGCATTTTTGTAGGGAGTGATGCCCAGAGGTCTCCAGGAAGGACCGGGACCCCAGGGGGCTAGCCATGTTTCAGAACGATCGATCACCTGGAGGTCCGCTCCGGGAGGCACGGAAAGTACAATGAGCGTCCCGGTGTGTTGGTGGAACGCACCTCTCTCTTCCCGGTCACCCGTCCACCCCAGTGGTTCTTGGTTCATCAAGCCCGCGCAGGCCGAGAGAAACAAGCCCGCGAACAGCATTACCCACAATGTTGTATGTTGGATCTTGGTGTTCATGTCCGATCATCCTCCGTTTCAATGGCTTCTCCGAATCCCGGTATCTTCCCGGAACCCGAGAACCCGCTCCGGGGCTTGGAAGAACCGAAGAAAGGGCTGAAGCTCTCAGCGGGCAGGATGCGGCCATCTTCGAAACGAACGCTGAATGGAAACTCTTCTTCGGCCCTTCGCGCCCGATCAGGCTGGATAGTTCTCCGCCAGTTTTTCAATCCTCTCATGAAACGCTTCATGGATACCCACTCCCATCTCCTCCCTTTCGAGCCGATGGAATTCCGCTATCATTTCATGCTGTCGAGCTTTGGGCACATGGCGGTCCACAGCCGGAAACAGCAAATCATTCTCTTTTCGAATGTGGTCTGTCAGAAGCCGGATATACAGCCTCGCCAGGGACGGCAGTTCAGCGAAAACGGAGGGACCCTGGGGCCCGCTGCGAGTCAAGGTGTTCCTCATGCGGACCACGTGCTCTCGACCCAACCGGTGTTCCTGGAGGAGTTGATTTCGGAGAGCCTTGCCATCGGTTATTTCCACGGCTTCCAATGCCGGAAAGAGGTACCGCTCCTCCTTTGCATGATGGCAACGATCCACAAAGGTTTCGAAGAAATCCATCATCCACGCCAGATCTTCTCCGGAAACCTGGGCGCCCGAATCCAGACGGGTACACATGGTTTCGAAAATCCTCAATACCTGTCGTATCCCTTCATGTTCTTCCTTCAGAACATCCGTAGGCGTCATGGGTCCTCCTTTCCCCGTTACAGGGCGCATCCCCTGCGGCAACCGACTTCTGGAAACCTATCCCCCGAAACGGAAAGTGAGAAACCGAACAGAAGCATCCGGAGGGCTCCGATAGATCAGAACGGTTTTGCCCGCGCCCCTCCTTCCGAGTTCCGTGGGACGGCCCGAAGGGTTTGCCCTGTTTCGTCCCTTTTATATTCATAAGCTAGCACACTTTGATACCCAATGCCAGAGCAGGAAACCTTCCGGGCCCCTGAAACGGATAGGTCTTCCGATCACGAAACCCTTGGGCTGAGGATGGAATACGTATTCGGCGGGAGCATCGCCGGCGTATTTCCGCATTAACCGGTGAGACGGGCGTGGAAGGAGCGGAATCGGTAACACCATTTCGAGCAGACTGGTGAAAAACGATGAAATACAAGCCACGGCGTCGGCTACGCTTTGGAATCGAGAATCCTGAGGAATGGAGCGTCGCGCTGGCGGCGTGGCGGCGGATCGCGTTTCTCAGCGGCCTGTTACGTTCCTGAAACCCGGATCTGGTAGACGCCCCGACTCAGGGCCACCACCTCCCCGTGGGCATCCTTGAGTTCGCCTTCCAGGACGTAATCCGCCTTGCCATGGGCTTCCGCTTCCTGTTGAATGCGCCGGGCATCCTCTTCGGATAACCCCATCTCCACGGTGATCGCCGTGCGAGCCGGGCGTCGGAACCGTACGGACATCTCTTTGATCACCGGGTAGAAACGGGAAACATCGAAAGTCGTCAAAAACAAGGCGCCTCCCGGGATCTCGGCCAGAGTGAACAGGGCGCCCGCATACATGGTACCGATGTGATTCTCGTTACCCGTAAGAGGCATGGTAAGCCGGACTTTTCCGCGTTGCAGCTCGATCACTTTGAGTCCCGACCGCTCCACGAACGGAATCTGGCGCTCGACCAACCCCCGAATAGTCTCCTGAGGCAACTCCATGGTTCATTCCCTCTCAACCGGGTACGTGTGAATCAGAGAAAACATCCGACAGCTCGGGTTTCCCGGACGGAATAGCCCCTTCCTTGTGTTCCCGCACGTGGGATAACGCCTTTTCGTGGAAAGCACCCACCACATGGACCAATGCGCGCACACACTCCGAGTCGAACTGGGTTCCGGAAGCCTGAATCAACTCTAGAAGGACATCTTCCTGTTCCATAGCCCTGCGATAGGTTCGGTTCGTGGTCATGGCGTCATAAGCATCCGCCACCGCCATGATCCTGGCGCCCATGCAAATCCGGTCACCCACAAGTCCGTCCGGATATCCGGTACCGTCGATCCGTTCGTGGTGTTGCCGTATGATCTCACGAGCGGCCTTCAAAAAGACCACCTCCTGGACCATGGCCTCCCCGATCGTCGGGTGCCTGCGTATGTGATCGAATTCCTCGGGCGTCAGCCGTCCCGGTTTCGTAAGGATTTGCTCGCTGATACCGATCTTGCCCACATCATGCAGGATGCCGGCAAAGCGGAGAGTTCGCACCTCGTTGGGTTCCAATCCCATGTGCTGGGCCATTCGGGCGCACAACTCGGCCACCCGCTCCGAATGCCCCCGCGTGTATGGGTCCTTTGCTTCGATGGCTTTGGCAAGGGCCTTGATCGTGGCCAGATAGCTGTCTTCCAAACGCTTCTCAAAAAGCTGGTTATCGATGGCCACCGTAGCGGAATCCGATATGTACGAAAGGATTTCCGCTTCCTCGGGAGAAAATGAACACCCGTTCTCGCGCTCCCACACATGGATCATTCCCAAGCGGGATCGAGGTCCCTGAAGGGGAGCCATAATAGCGGGCAAGGTAACGTAACGCTCCAGGCCAAAGGCGTCGGCATCGGGTGCAAGTTCACCCCACTCGCGGACAACACGAACCGAACCTCGGTCGAACAACTCACGCCAGGCAACATGCTCGGCAGGTATCCGGGGAGCGTTATGTTCATCATACGGCATGCCTTTGCCCTTCGACAAGGTGAAATAATCCGCCTGGTGGTCCAACAGCATTATGGAAATACACTTGCATGGGATAAATTCGGATATGGTGGACAGGATCGAATCCAGAACCAGCTTCATGGAATCCAGACTGTTGAGCCGGTTGGCAAGCTCGAACATGGCTCGGATGATCTGTGTTTGATCTTTCACCCGCCGTTCCAGTTCCGCCTGGTACCGTCGCTTCTCTTCTTCCAGCAACTCGTTTCTTTCCACAACCCTTTTGTACTGGACCGCCTTCTGCACCGCCATGATCAGGGCTTCGCTGTGGATGGGCTTGGTCAAGTAATCAAACGCCCCTTTCTTCATGACATCCACGGCGGTCTCCAAATCAATGAGTCCGGTCAGCATGATCACAGGGGTTGTGGAATTGATCTTCCCGAGGTATTCAACCAGCTCGAGACCATTCATTTCGGGCATCTGGATATCGCACAGGATCGTGTCGAACGATTCGCCCTGAAGCCTTTCCAGGGCCTCCCGTCCATTGCCCGCTTCCCTGGTTTTCAGCCCTAAACGGATCAACCGCTGTTTCAGGATATCCCGGATACCGGAGTCGTCATCAACGATAAGAACCCTGCCATCCATGCATGCTCTCCCAGGAGTTGAGCTTCGATGACGCCTCTTCTGCGGACTTTTCGCCAAACCCCGGGGCACAAGACCCGGTCTCGACTGGGGCTGTCATCTTAAATGCGGGAGTTCCAAAGCGCTACGCACCCTGCGGATCCGCGTCACGGTCGGCGGGACACCTTCGGCAAACCACGCCTCCCGGCAGTCCGTTCATCATCGAAGTCGCAGCGGGCGGTGAAAAGCGACGAGATTCAAGACACCCGAATCCTCTATGCGCCGGCGTGCATTGGGCACGCACCGGGACGCCCTCTGCGCCGGGCTGCGCATTCAGGCGCACTGACGGAGGAGTCTTACAGGAGAACAAACGCCCTCCCGAAGCATGTGCACGCAGGATCTCGTAAGCAGCTGCATCCGATGGACGACAGTGAATTCCCTTCACCATGAAGCTCATGGAAGGTTCCCATATCTCCTTAACTTCTGTCGAGACGGCTTCCGGCCGCACGAAATCCAACGGACCGCCTGTGGGGTGCGTTTCACGTTCGACGCATATCTGTCTATAGATTCCTTATCGGGGCGAGGACTCGTTTTCTGAAGTTCATTTTTTCTTTGAAAGAACAACGAAACACCTTTCTCGATCCCTGGGGTGTTCCTGAGAAGAGAGCACCCGGTCCCGGGAACGTGGAAAGCGAGACCAAGATCTTTCCGGGCATCTATGGAGGGTTCGTGCGAATCCCGAGGAAAGGCTCACCGGCCCGTTGAATACCAGCCCGCCGTCGAGCCCTTGAAAACGGTGGAGTGCGGAATGCGCGAATATTGAAAGGGGATCCGTCACGACATGGCCCATGCTCGTTCCGAGCATGAAATCATTCGGACGAGCGAACCGGTATCAGGTTGCATCGGCATCCCACATGCATGCGGATGTCGTTTAGGAGGTCGTATTCATTTAGCCGGAAAACACGCCCTTCGAGGGCGGCGCATTCCGCGCACACCCGCTCATCCCGGGAGGTTTCCCATCTGAGACCCGGCAGCTTACTCCGTTTCGCGTCGTAGATCACCCTGCGCCAGAGGGCCCTCTTTTCCACTTCCAGATTCCGGGCCTGCTCCCGAGTCATGGCGCCGCCGTAAGGAAGGCCGGAGAACCATTTCGGGTCTTCTTGAATCATTGTGTCGATTTCATTCCGGGCCTGCTCCACGAACGCTTCAAAAGGCATGTGAGCCGAGCCTTCTTTCTTGGTTTTCTTCGGGAGGATCTTCTGCATCCAACGCGTCACGGTTCAACTCCGCAGGGATCGGTGTCCTCTCGTGGACGGGAAGCGGGGACCCGCACCCTTCCTCTCAATTACGTTGACGCATCTCGCGCCGCATCGTATCCCAGGTCGAACGCCCGGAGATTCACCTCTCGAAACGCCGGTTTGGTCTTCTCCTCGATGGTGCGGCGAACCAGGTCATCCCCGAAGGGGAGACAGCGGGCCTGAGACAGGGCGCCCAACATGACCATGTTGAGAGCCATGGCATTGCCCGCCCGGATCGCCAAAGCCGTTCCGTCGATGGCAATGAGCCGACGCACCCTTCCCCGGACGGTCTGCAGAGAGGCGCCGATGTCCGGATACGTTCCCCTGCCGATGGCCACCGTGAAAGGCGGCCATTCTCCCAGATTCGTGATCACCACGCTGCCCGAATTGCACTTCTTAAGGGCCCTCAACGTTTCGGAGGGTTCGAAACCCACAAGCACATCCGCCTCCCCGTCCGAAATGATGGTACTGTGCACGTCCCCGAACAACACGGAAGATTCCACCACTCCGCCTCGCTGGGCCATGCCGTGAATCTCGCTCATCCGCACGGGCATCCCCGCAGCAACCGCGGCTTCCCCCAGCACTCGGGAAGCGAGGAGATTGCCTTGCCCCCCTACGGCCACCACAATGAGACGCAATGCCTCCCTCATGTCAACCTCCTACACCGATTTCAGCGGCACAATGGCATTTTCGGGACACACCTGTGCACAAACCGCGCAACCCACGCACACGTTCTCATTGATTTGTACTCGACCTTTCTCGAGATAAAAAGCGGGGCAACCCAGATCATTTACGCAGGCGCGATGATCCTTACACTTCTCCGGAACCACCCGAAAGAGCCGGCGTTTCCGATAGGACGGCAGGGTGCGGGCATACAGGGGACAAAGTTCCCTGGAAATGATCACGGACACTCCCTCGAAATCGACCGCCTGCCGGATGGCTTCCTGGGATTTCTTCAACTTGAGCGGCTCCACCACAGTGACATGGCGCACCCCCAAACCCCGCACCACGGACTCAAGATCCACGCGGGTGTATTCCGCCAGGCCCAACAATTCCGCGTCCACGCCCGGATGGGGCTGATGCCCGGTCATGGCCGTGGTTCCATTGTCGAGAATCACCAAGGTGAAGTTGTGGTTGTGGTGCACGGCATTTACCAGTCCGGGGAGTCCCGAGTGGAAAAAGGTCGAGTCTCCGATAAAGGACACCACTTTCTTGCCCGTGGCTCGGCTGAATCCGGCGGCTGTCCCGACACTGGATCCCATGCAGATCAGAAAATCCGCCATACTCAGAGGAGGCAACATCCCAAGGGTATAACACCCAATATCCGTGGGATAGACGGCATCGTCACCCAATACCTTGCGAATGGAGTAGAAAGTGGCCCGATGGGGGCACCCGGCGCACAGATTGGGCGGCCGTTGGGGAATTTCCGGTATATCCGATGTCTCCACAGGCCGGACGGCCTTGTCCCCGCATCCGAAATAGCGGGCCACCGCGCGCCGCACCATGGCGGGATCGTATTCGAAAAGCCTGGACAAGAGCGTTTCCGCCCCCTTTCCCCGGAGGGGAACGGTGAATCCGGCTTCCTGGGCAACGGCCTTGACGCCTTCCTCCAAATAGGGCTCCCCTTCCTCCACGATCAAGACCTTTTCACATCCCCGAATGAATTCCTGAATCCGTCTTTCGGGCAAAGGATGACTGAACCCCAGCCGCAGAACGCGCACCCGATCCTGAATGTTAAGATCCGTCACCGCATCCTGAACATAGCTGAAACACACTCCGTTGCACACGATCCCCCAGGGACCGTCGCCTTCCACTCGGTTCCAGGGAGACGTTTCGGCCAGCGCCAAGGCCTTGTCGTAATTTTCAAGCAGCAGCTTGTGCAAGTTCCTGGAAACCGCCGGAACGGTTACGTAGCGGAAAGGGTTCTTGCGGAAATCTCCTTGCACCTTGCGATCCCGCATCTCTCCCAACACCACCACGTCCGAGGAATGGTTGATTCTCGTGGTGGTTCTGAACAAAACAGGCTCCTGAAGTTCTTCGGACAAATCAAACCCATACTTCACCATTTCCTTGGCTTCGTTCCCCGACGACGGCTCCAGCATGGGCAGGCCTGAAAGCTTTGCATAATAGCGATTGTCCTGTTCGTTCTGGCTCGAAAACATGTACGGATCGTCCGCCGTAAGGATCACCAGCCCCCCATGCACTCCGACATACGCCAGGGTCATCAGGGCGTCCGCAGCCACATTGATACCCACGTGCTTCATTACGGCCATGGAACGCAGACCCGACACGGCGGCGCCGGCGGTGATTTCAAGGGCGATCTTCTCGTTGGTGGAAAACTCGAAATAGAGATCCGTTTCCCGTGAAATTCGGAACAGGTTCTCGCTGATTTCCGATGACGGAGTGCCTGGATATGCGGCGCCGAAGGCCAATCCCGCCTCCAGGGCGCCGCGGGCGATGGCTTCGTTGCCCAGCATGAGCATCCGTTCACCGGGTGAGTCCGTCAACAGCTTGTGCATGGGTTCATACCTCGTTGTGTCCGACTCGGGTTTCTGTCCATCTACCGTGTCAAGCGCTTCGGGTGACCCACCGGTTTAGAAGGCTTGAAAGATCATTCCCCCGCCGGGCGCCCGATCTTCGGGAACGATGGGTCGGAACATCGCAGGCCACGGTCCATCCCTCTACTTCTTTCGTTCGTCTATGACTCGTTTCGCTTTGCCCTCACTCCGGGGAATGGTATTGAACGGTACGATATTCACCGGTACCCGGATTCCGATCACTTCGTGGATGCGATTCGAAATTCTCTCTCCCAAGGCCGCGATCACCTCGGGGTTCGTGTCGTACACCGCTCGTTTGGCTTCCGCCTCCAGAGCCATGGCATCCAGGTATCCTTTCTTGAGCACCCGGATCTGATAATGGGGCTCCATCTCCTTGAACTCCATGATCACGCTTTCCACTTGTGACGGAAACACATTGACCCCGCTGATGATCAGCATGTCATCATCACGCCCGGTCACCTTGCTCATGGTGACGAGTGTTCGCCCGCAATCGCACTGGATCCGCTCCAGGCGCGTGATATCTTTCGTCCGATAACGGATCAGGGGCATGGCTCTCCTCCGGAGCGCCGTGAATACCAGTTCGCCGGGCTCTCCCACGGGAAGCGGCTCCAGGGTTTCCGGATCAATGACCTCGGGCAGGCAATGATCCTCATTAACATGCAGGTTTCCGGCCTCACAGGAAAAGGCCACACCCGGTCCCATCATCTCGGTGAGCCCATAGGCCTCATGGGCGGCGATTCCCATGCGCGCCTCGATTTCATCCCGCATTTCCCTGGACCAGGGTTCTGCGCCGAAAATCCCGATCCGCAGCGGAAGTTTCCGAATGTCTACGCCCAGGATTTCCGCCCGCTCCGCCAATGTGAGCGCATACGTGGGGGTGGAAAAAAACGCCGTGATCCCGAAATCCTGCATGAGCATGATCTGGCGTTCCGTCAACCCACTCGACGTGGGCACCACGGCGCAGCCGATGGCTTCCGCCCCCAAGTGAAACCCGAGGCCCCCGGTAAACAATCCGTAGCCATAAGCGTTCTGGACCAGGTCGCCTCGCCGGACGCCCGCGGCGTGCAACCCTCTGGCCATGCATTGTTTCCATTGATCCAGATCCTCACGGGTATACGGACCCGTAATGGGTTTCCCCGTAGTACCGGAGGATGCGTGAATCCGAACCACATCTTTCATCTCCACGGCACACAACCCAAAGGGATACTGATCCCTTAAATCCGTTTTGACACTGAAAGGGAATTTTCGGAGGTCGGCCGGCGTATGCACGTCGGTCGGTTTGAGTCCCATGCGGTCAAAAGCCTGCCTGTAAAACAAGACGCGCTCATATACCCAGACTAGTGTTTCCCGAAGTCTTTCGGTCTGAAATCGGGCCATTTCCTCGGGGGGCATGGTTTCGAACGCTTCATCCCAGTACTTGGACATAATGATCCTCCTTCCCCCCAGGGGGTTCCATATGATGCACGAAGAGAACCGATATGTTTGACGCCAAGACTCACCTGGCCTGGTAAGCAGATCGGGCACGGGAGCCGCATGCAGCAAGATTCCGGGTTCCCCCGCCCGCGAAAGGCGTGTGTAGCCATATCATAGCCACATGTTAGCTAAAACGAGCCTAATCAAACCCATTCCGCTTGTCAACCGAATAGTCGCCGTGGAAAGGTCCCGGGGATCCGGCTCCCGCACGGAGTACTTCCGGGAACCGTTCCGGGAAACCAGCGACACGCTGTTCGCCCGCATGATATCCGACGGCCGGCAAACCGTAAATCGGGACCGACCGCAAACCGGAGCGCCGCCTTGTGTTCGGATCCATGCTGCGGATGCCGGAGGAAGCGATGCCCGGAATTCCATTCACCCGTTGGATTCAGTCCGATCACGAACCCCGTCCCATCAGCCTGCGGAGTTCAGCTCTCTGAGTTTGAATTCCACCCATTCGATGGAAGGGGAATTGGGATAATCCTTCAGGAAGGTTTCATAGGTGGATCTGGCCTGATCATAATCTTCCTTGGCGAGGTAAAGTTTCGCCAAGTGAAGCGTGTTCTGTTCTTCCCAGAAATCATTGCTCTTTTCCCGAGCCTGCAACAAAACGGCGATAGCCTTTTCGATTTCTCCAACGGCTTCCCAGCAATGGGCCAGCGCCACCCGCACCGCTGCCTTGAATTTACGATCCGGTCCGCTCCAGGCCAACGCGTTTTCCAACGCTTGAACGGCGCGCTCAGGATCTCCCGCCTCATAGTGCAAACGGCCCAGCTTCGCCGCGGCCAGAGCCGCCCTTCGGGACGCGGACCGCTTCTCTATGTAGCTCTGCAGCGCTTCTACACGCGTTTCCATGGGTTCTTCGGAACCCGCAAAGGCCAAGACTTCGTTGAATTCCGAAACCAGGGACTCCTGATAGAACCTGTACATGTATACACCGAGCAAGGTCATTGCCAGCACCGCCGTGACGGCCGCCGCCATTCCCACAATCCGGCGCGGATGTTCTTCCACATAATTGAAAATACGCCTCCACAAGGAGATGAACTCGTCGGGGGATTTCAACAATTCTTTGCGAGTAGGCTTTCGTTCAGGCATACAGTCCCGCCGTGCAAAAAGGTTGATTGTCCTCTAACAAAGGCCTTTCCAGCCGTCAATCCCCAACAAAGCCATCCGGAGATCACTTCGGCTCGTACCTTGGAACGCGGCGACATGGGCGATGACGGGCTCCCGAGGGTTTGCCGTCCAGCCGGAGAGCACGGTGGCTGCGGCTTGTCCCAATGCGCCCCGCAGTACTTGACCTCCGGACACCGATTCCGGTAGAGTCTCGCAGACCGTATCCGGAGAAAAGCCTTTTCTACGCCGCAACCCGCTTGATCCACAAGGGAGTCGTCCCATGAACAGGTTTCTCGATTTCTTGAAAGCCCTGGCCGGGGTGTGCCGGACCCGGCCTCTGAGTTTTCATGCATGGCGCCTGGATGGCAAAACCGCCAGGGTCTCCCTGGCGGACGCAGGGGTTCCCCGAGAACCGGGTGAAGCGGCGTACTTGAAAGGGCGCGGGCTCAAGCATCCCATCCTCATTTTACGGACCCGCGACGGTGCATTCCTGGCGGTACAAAACCGATGCACCCATGTGGGAGGCCGCAAGCTGGATCCCGTCCCGGAAGAATCTCTGCTCCGGTGTTGCAGCGTGGGTCATTCCACCTTCGACCTGGACGGCAATCCCGTATCGGGGCCTGCAATCAAACCCTTGACGATTTACCCATCGGAGGAGCGGGACGGGGAACTCATCGTACATTTGTAATGCCGGCGTCCCCACCGAGAATCCGGTCCTTCCGGTCTCCAAGGGGAAAAGGGAATCACCTGAACGGGTTTTCCACCAGAATGGTTTCCTCCCGGCCCGGCCCCACGGATACCAGACTGATGGGAACTCCCGAAAGTTCCTCCATGCGGCCGAGATACTTTCGCGCCGGCGCCGGCAGATCTGAAAGCCGGCGGGCTGAAGCAATATCCCCCGTCCAGCCGGGCAGGTCTTCGTACACCGGAACACACGCCTCCAGCAGTTCGAGGGACGGCGGAACAGAGTGCAGGAGATCGTTTCCACGGCGGTATGCGGTACAAATGCGGATCGTCTCCAATCCGCTGAGCACATCCAGCTTGGTCACGGCCAAGCCGTTAAGGCCGTTGAGCCTCGCTGCGTCCCGCAGAACCACCATATCCAGCCATCCGCAACGTCTTTTCCTTCCGGTGGTGGACCCGAATTCCCGGCCTCGTTCCTGAAGAAAATCCCCCATTTCATCCTTCAACTCCGTGGCGAAGGCCCCGGCGCCCACCCGGGTGGTGTATGCTTTGACTACGCCGAGCACATAGTGGAGGCAACCGGGACCCACTCCGGCGCCGGTGATGACCGAACCGACCACCGGATTGGAGGACGTAACGTAAGGATAGGTCCCATGATCCACATCCAAATGCGTTCCCTGAGCGCCTTCAAACAGCACGTTCCCGCCGTTCGTGACGGCAGCCTGAATTTCGAGAGATACATCGGCCGCATACGGGGAGAGTTCCTTCCCCAAAGCGACGAGAGCCTCTTCATCGCCCCGTTCCTCCGGTTCCGCTTCCGAACCCAGTACGTGACGAAGAATTTTCCGTTTCTCCTCCAGGTTGATCCGATAGCATTCCAGGAACCGCCTTTCATCCATGAAATCGACCAATCGAATCCCACGCCGGCCTACCTTATCCTCGTAGCACGGTCCGATCCCGCGACCCGTGGTGCCGATCTTGACTTTGCCGGCGACCTGTTCCCGCGCCATGTCCAAAACCCGGTGATAGGGCATGATCATGTGAGCCCGCATGCTGACTCGAAGCCGCTTGGGGTCTACATCGACGCCGCGGTTCCTCAGCGCCGAGATCTCTTCCCGCAGGACGAAGGGGTCCACCACAACCCCATTCCCAATGAGACAGGTCTTTTCTTTATGCAGGATGCCCGAGGGAATCAGATGGAGGATATACCGCTCCTGATCGACCAACAGGGTGTGCCCCGCGTTGTTACCCCCCTGGAAACGGACGATCACGTGGGCGTTCTCGGTAAGCAGATCCACCACCTTGCCTTTGCCTTCGTCACCCCATTGGGTTCCCACGACTACCACATTGGGCATGGCTTGATTCCTATCTTTTTATCCATTATGGTGTATTCAGTAAACTTTGTGGTTGTTAGACCATCGCATCCGGCTTGTCAATTCTTTTCAAACGCCGTGCCCCAGAGGGTCCGCCGCGAGATCATCTCACGGCCCGGCCTCTGGGGCACAGCCGCACCTGTAACAGAAAGCCCGCACACGGACAATGATGAAACGCATTCGGAACTTCAGCATCATAGCGCATATCGATCATGGAAAATCCACTCTGGCGGACCGGCTTATTCAGCGTTCGGGTATCGTGGAAGAACGCAAGTTCCGCGATCAAATTCTGGACAGCATGGACATCGAGCGGGAACGCGGAATTACGATCAAGAGCCAGGCCATCACACTGCCCTACACCGCACAAGATGGTTTCTCCTATGAACTCAATTTGATCGACACCCCGGGTCATGTGGACTTCACGTACGAGGTTTCCCGAGCTCTGGCATCCTGCGAAGGCGTGCTCCTTCTCATCGACGCATCCCAGGGAGTGGAGGCCCAGACCTTGGCCAATCTGTATCTGGCCCTGGAACAGGATCTCACCGTGGTCCCGGTGATCAACAAAATCGATCTGCCGTCCGCTGAGCCCGAGCGGGTTCTGGAAGAGGTCGAGACGGAACTCGGTCTGGATCCCGAAGGAACCCTCCTCTGTTCCGCAAAAGAGGGTATCGGCATCGACGAAATCCTGGAAGCCATCGTGACGCGCATTCCTCCTCCCCGGGGAGACATGAACAAGCCCTTTTCCGCTCTCATCTTCGATGCACAATATGACTCCTTCCGGGGAGCCATCATTCACTGCCGCGTGTTCGACGGTCTGGTGAAACCGGCTGATACCATTCGTCTCATGAGCACCCGGAAAACCTTCAAAGTGGAGGAAACGGGTGTTTTCTTATTAGAACGGCAACCCCGTGAATACCTCGGCGCGGGAGAGGTGGGATATCTCATAGCAGGCATCAAGACGGTCCGCGATACCCGCACCGGTGACACCATCACTTTGGACGCCAATCCCTGTCCGGAACCGTTGCCGGGGTTCCGGGAAATCAAACCCGTGGTGTTCTCCTCCATTTACCCCGTATCCTCGGACGATTATCCGGAACTGACCGACGCCCTGGACAAATACCGGCTGAACGACGCGGCGTTCACCTTCCAGAAGGACTCATCCGTGGCCCTTGGATTGGGCTTCCGGTGCGGATTTCTGGGATTGCTGCATCTGGAAATCGTACAGGAACGATTGGAGCGGGAGTTCGATCAGTCGCTCATCATGACGTTCCCCAGTGTGCAGTATCGGTTCCATCTGACCAGCGGAGAAGAAATCGCCGTGGACAATCCCGCACACTATCCCGATCCCGCCTCCATCAAGGAAGGTCTGGAGCCTTATATCCGGGCCGGAATCATCATACCCGAGCGGTACATCGGATCCGTCATGACCTTGTGCCGGGAACGGCGGAGCCAAAACATCCGGTATCATTACCCTACACCCGGCCGCATCGAGCTTACGGCGGAAATGCCCCTGGCGGAAGTGATTTATGACTTCTACGACAAGCTCAAGACCGTGACCCAGGGGTATGGGTCTTTCGACTACGAAATGCTGGACTACCGTCCGGCGGAACTGGTGAGGTTGGACATTCTGGTGAACGGTGAACGTGTGGACGCCCTGTCCAATATCGTCCATGCGGATCGAGCCCGGGAAAGGGCGCTCCATGCCTGCGAAAAACTCAAGGAAGAGATTCCCCGGCACATGTTCAAAATCGCCATTCAGGGAGCCGTCGGAGGCAAGATCGTCGCCCGCACCACGGTCAACCCATTCCGCAAAGATGTCACGGCCAAGTGTTATGGAGGAGACGTCACCCGCAAGCGAAAGCTTATCGAGAAACAAAAGGCGGGGAAAAAGCGCATGAAGATGATTGGAAACGTGACCGTGCCTCAAAGCGCTTTTGTGGCTGTTTTAAGGACCGACCGGCCATGACGTCCGCCCGCCGGGACCCGACACGGAACCAGCCCCTCCTGCCCGGACTATACGTGCACGTCCCTTTTTGCATCAGGAAATGCGCGTACTGTGATTTCTATTCCTCCACCCGGCTTCATCTCATACCGGACTATGTGCGGGCCGTTCTGACCGAAGCGGAATTCTACCGGGGTCGGTGGTCCTGCATAGACACCCTGTACCTGGGTGGGGGAACGCCCAGTGTTCTGGGACTGCGGTTTCTGGAGCAGCTTCTGAACGGACTGCGCCGGCGGTTCCATCTGACGCGGGAATCCGAAATCAGCATCGAGGTGAACCCCGGGGACTTGTCCCGCGAGCATCTGACCGGGCTTCGTGATATGGGAATCCATCGTGTCACCATCGGAGTGCAGTCCTTCCGGGACGATCTTCTGAAGTTCCTGGGACGCAGACACGATGCCAAAGCCGCGTGGGATGCCATGGAATACGCCCGGCAGGCGCGGTTCGACCATGTAGGTATCGACCTGATGTACGGGATCCCGGGACAAACGCTCCGGGAATGGCTCAGGGACCTGGAACGGGCCGCCCGCTTTCATCCCGAACACCTTTCCTGTTACGAACTGTCCTTCGAAAACGAAACCCCTCTCCACACCTCCCTGGTCCAAAAGGAGGTTTCGAAGCCCTCGGAGCGGGATACCCGAGCCATGTTCCTGTCCACATCCCACGTTTTGACCCGGTACGGCTACGAGCATTACGAGGTGTCCAACTTCGCCCTTGGATCCTTCCGCCGGTCCCGCCACAATCAGAAGTACTGGACCCATGCGCCGTATCTCGGCCTGGGACCCTCCGCCCATTCGTTCGATGGGACTTCCCGCTGGTGGAATCATCGATCCGTGAATCGATATCTCCGAGACACGTCGCAGGGAAGAGCTCCCGTTGCAGGCGCCGAGTCTCTCGAACCCAAAGAACTCCTGCTGGAGGCGCTCTATTTCGCCTGCAGAACACGAGACGGCCTCCGATTCGAAACGCTTAGAACGAGATTCGGCGCTGCGTGCCCTTCTTTCGACTCGGAAATCTGGAGCGAACTCGAGGAACGGGGCCTGATCCGGCGCACCGATTCGGGCTTCCACCCCACCCGGCGCGGCTTGGCGGTTTCGGATACCCTGCCGGTCCTACTCGCTTGAAAACGCTCCAGGGACCTTCATTACAGTGGCATGCCGGGAATGCCGTAACGGTCATTCGAAGGCGGGAAAAACACGGGATTCCCGCGAAACGAAGCCCAAAACGAAGTGCATGGCGGATCGTTTCTTCGGAAAGCTTGAACGCGATACGTGAGGTTCTACCATGGAATCACAGCCCCCTTCTTCGGGCCGCTTGGACCTGAGCCGGCTGTTCCTGTACGCATTTCTGGGCCTGTCGCTGTATCTGGCGTTCAGCCTGCTCAAACCCTTCCTGCACACCCTGGTCATCTCCATCGTTCTTGCCTCGCTCTTCCATCCCATGCATGCACGTATCTCGAGAGCCTTCCGGAACCGGTATCCCGTATTGGCTTCCTCCTGTACCTGCGCCATCATCGTATTGGGGGTGGTTATTCCTTTGGGGCTCATTACTCTGGCCATCGCGGAACAGGGATTTAATCTCTTTTCCAGCATCAACGAGTGGGTGAAATCGGGCGGGATGGAACGGGCGGCGCAAAGCGCTTCTTTCGAGTGGTTCCGCGGGATCCTGGATCACTATGTTCCTTACGTGGACATGGAACGATTCGATGTGCAGGGGAATCTGATTTCGCTGTCCCGCAGTATGGGAGAAGTGTTTCTTAAGGGTCTCACCTCCTTCATCGGAAATGTCACCTCTCTGATCATCCATTTCTTCCTGATGCTGTTCATCCTCTACTATTTCTTCAAAGAAGGCCAAGACATGCTCCAGCGGGCGATGCAGTCCATCCCCATGTCCCACGATAACAAGGAAAGAGTGATCCAACACATCCGCGTGGTCAGTCGATCGACGGTTCTGGGGATCTTCCTGACCGCCGTGCTGCAGGGGATCGTAGGAGGGGCGGCCGCACTGTTTGTGGGCCTGCCGGGGCTGTTTTGGGGAGCCATGACGGGGTTTACCTCCCTGCTCCCCCTCGTGGGAACGGCCTTGGTTTATGGTCCCATCTCGTTGTTTCTGCTCTTTAAAGAGCAGTACATCGCCTGTCTGTTTTACCTGTCCTGGAACGTAGTCATGAACAATGTGGTGGACAACATCATCCGGCCCAAACTCATGGGACGGCAGGGGGGCGTTCCGCCTTTGCTCGTGTTCTTATCCATTCTGGGCGGGCTCCAGGTCTTCGGAATCCTTGGCATTCTCTACGGCCCCCTCATATTCGGCCTTTGCGGAATCCTGCTGTATCTCTACGACCTCGAAAACGCCGACCTATTGGGGAATCGAGGCTGAAGGGATCGAGTTCGCGGCAGACGAATGCCTCGTCGCATTCCCCGGAGCGGGGATCACCACGCGTCGAAATGACAGCCGGTCATGCGACGTCTCAGATCGTCCAGCTCATGAGATATGGCCTGCCGGTCCCCTTTCTCCACGGTACGGAACAGATTCTCCGCATGATCCAGGAATTCCTTCACGGCGTCGCGCCAATCCGGATCCGCCATGGCCCCGAACGCATTGCATTGGTCCAGGAATTCCTTCACGGTTTGTGCGCCGGGAAGCACATTCCGATTGACCGCATCGCACAACTCGTCAAACGTATGACTCAAGGCTTTCTTGAGTTCATTGAAAGACGCTCTCCATTGTTCCACCTTTTTCCGTTCCGACTCCGAATAATCCCGAAGAGTGGACCAGCCCCACTTGAGATGGAATCGGACGGTTCCCTTCCTTTCCGCCACTTTGATCCTGGTTTCCACCAACTGTGGCGCATGGAACACTTGACCGTCAATTTCCACGCTCCCTTTTCGAAGCTGGGCGGCCAAGCCTTCCAGAAGTTCAGCCAGGTGTTCCCGATCGTACTGCTTCTCCATCTGTTTCATCGTGAATTCACCTCGGTTTCCAGCACCATACCAAAACTCCCGATCCGAGAAAACGGGTCACCGGCCTGCCCGCAATAGTGTTTATCAACGGACTGCTAACAGACGGTACAAACTCCGCTTATCCCCAACCGGAGTCACCCTGTGGTCATGCGGTTAGCCCGGTCTTCAGCCGCGGGTAACTCGACGGTGCAACGCACGCCCTTACCCGCAAGGGATTCCAACGACACGCTCCCCAAATTCTTGCGGGCCGCCAGGAGCGCAATGGGAAGACCGAACCCGGTCCCCGCAGGCTTGGAAGAATAAAAGGGAGCGAAAAGATGTTCAACGCTTACCCGGGGATCCATGATTCCCGTGTTGAATACCTCAATGCGAACGAAATCCTTGGGCCTACAGGGACGTGAAGATACAGAGAGCACCGGATCTTTCAGATCCAATGCCTCGATACCGTTCTCCAAAAGGTGGGTGAACATGATTTCCAGATCACGCGAATCCCCGTACGCAGTGAGATTTCCAGGATCCATGCAGACCTCCGTGCGCACCCGCTCCAACGCATACCGCTCCCGAAGTCGATGCAAGACTTCCCACACCATGGGCTCCAGGCTCACCTTCTCAAACTTAGGTTCCCGCAAATGCAGCTCCGTATACGCGGCGATATCCGCCACCATACGTTCCAGCCGCATGTTCTCCTGAATGATGGCTTCGTAGATGCCGTACACGGGACTTGCAGGCTCCACCCTCCTCTGAAGCCGGCGAATGTTCCCTCCGATGACCGTCACCGGGTTGCGAACTTGGTGGGAAATCCCCTTGATCACTTCGATGTCGCAATGCGAGGTGGCCGAAAGCAACGCATCCGTGGCGACCAGCACACAGAAATCCAGCATCCGATCCACGAGCATAACGACGCGGTGCTGCTCCGCCGCCGGGATTTCCGCTCCCAAAACTTCCTGACAATACTGCCTGGCCGCGGCATAGCCCAGATTCACGTACCGCTGGTCAAGATTCAATTCCACGTGACGCAGGCCGCTCTTCCACAAGTACTCCAGAAAAGCCGCATCGAATTTTCGAGTAAATAGTTGTGCGAACCACCGGCTAAGAACCTCGGCGATTCTGCCCGGCCGGCGCTGGTACTGCAGGATGATGCGGGTATGGGGAATCGAAAAGAAGAACTCCTCGAAGAAGGCTCCGAACCGCTCGGAATGGGCGATGAGGCGCTCCACGTAGGGATCCAGGAGAACCAGTTCCGAATCCACCAGGTTCAATCGTTCCCGGAACGCTTTCAGCCGTTCATATGGAACAGGAATGTCCGGCATACGATATTCTCATGACGTATCGGCTCCCTCCCCAAGACCGTCGTCGGCATAACACCGGGAAGGTTCCGGTGAAATTCCCGCCCGTGTCGATCACCGGGGTGCGGTGAACACGATCTCGAGGGGTATCACGTGAAGATTCTCCCCAGGCGTGTGCGTTCTTCCGAGTCTCCATTCCCCTAAAGCTCCCTTTCCATCCAGAAGACCCCCGATTCGACGCACCACCGCTTTGAGCTCGATGACCGGATGGCGTTTGAACACCTCAGGCAACCCATACGTCAGACTGCATCTCAGGCACTTGCCCGGACGTTCTTTCAGTCTGAACTCGAAGCGAAGAGTCTCCCGGTCCACGTCGACTCCCTTGAAACGCAGAACGATGTCATAGGCCCCCTCGCCTGCATCGCCGTACATGGCTTCGAAAAATCGATCCGCTCGATCCGCCGGGAACACCTCGTCCAGGACTTGCTCGGAAAACAAATTCTTCAACTCCTCCGCGGTATATGTCACCGTCATGGCCACTCCTCATGAAGCCGTCTCATGACGGGCCTCCGAAAAACGCGCCTAGCATGGCATCGTTCCTCATCAGCCCGCCGGTACGTTTCTCGCCAACGGGGTTTCACGCGCCGGACTCTCCGTCCCACTGGAACGGGTACAGGGAACCGAGATCCAGGATACGAGTCAGAGTATCCAAGGCCCGGCGGCTCTCTTCGAGCAAACAAGGGTCGCCCAGGTCCTTCGCCTCCAATCGGTCTCGGTAATGTTTCCGGCCCCATTCCTCCAACTGGTCACCCAAAGAATTCGTCCAAAGCACTCCGCTGTGAATACATGCGGCCTCATCTTCCCTCATGGGCACCCGGAGACGCAGGCAGGCCGGACCTCCCCCGTTCTGCATGCTTTGCCGTACCTCCGTGAACTCCACCCTGCGGATGGGGCTCGGTCCATCCAGGATTTCATCCATCAGTTCCCTGACGACGGGGTGTTCCCGGCATTCCATCGGAGCAATCAGGCACATGTCCCCGCCGGCAAGGGTCACCAACTGACTGTTGAACAGGTAGGTACCCACCGCATCTTCCACAGTAAGTCTTTCGGCAGCAACCTCCCAACAGAAGAGAGGGGACCCGCAGATTCTTTCAAACAGAATCTTGAGCGACTCCAACATGTCGGTTCCCCCGGCAAAGGCCAGGGAATGAACCAGAAGCACCTGTTCGTTCCCCACGGAGATCACGTCGTTGTGGAACACCCCCGCATCGACGAGCGCGGGATTCTGCTGGACGAACAGGGTCCGATCGGGCTTCAACCCATGCAGGCGCGCCACGGCGCTTGAAGCCTCCAGGGTTTGGCGGGCCGGGTACACCAAGGGTCCCGGGGCCTCCGGCCGGAAGCTTTCGGAGCCGTACACGAAGATCTCCACCCCTTCGGGTGAGTCCGATCCGCACAGACGGATATGATTGGCGGCCCCTTCGTCGCGGAAATGCATTCCCCCGGGAAGCGCCTCGTGATGCGCAAAGCGCGTCTCGTCCCCAAAGATCCGCTTCAGCACGCGGGCCGTACCCGGAGGCTCCAGGGATCGATGAAACTGCGTAACCAAGTTCGCGGGGGTGAAATGCACCCGGCCGTCCGCACAATCCGAAGACGGGGAAACCGTGGCCGCGTTGGCGGCCCACATGGCGGATGCACTGGAACACGCCGCCAGTACAAAGGGGTCCTTTCGGGCCGCCTTCTCGAGGACCTCGGCGTCCGTACCCGAATACCCCAAACGCCTCAGCATTCGGATATCCGGCCGTTCCTGGGGAGGAAGCACTCCTTGCCGGAGTCCCAACGACGCCAGGAGTCTCATCTTCCGCAACCCCTGCTGAAACGCGCCCAACGGGTTGGATATCCAGCCCCCGTGACCCTGGGAGGCCAGGTTGCCATAGGACAAACCCGCGTAGTGGTGCGTCGGACCCACCAGCCCGTCGAAATTCACCTCCATCCAGGATTCCCTCATCCCGAGAGCCCCGGCGGGAAGCCGGCCGGCGCTCTCGGGGTCTCCATCTCCAGCGAAGCCACGGGATAGGAACAGAAATCCGCCGCGTAAAAGGCGCCGGGGCGGTGGTTTCCACTGGCTCCCACTCCTCCGAACGGTAACCGGGCTACGGCCCCGGTGGTGGGACGATTCCAGTTGATGACCCCGGCCCGGACCTCGTCCACAAACCGCCCGTACAGCGACGGATTGACACTCAGCAACCCGGCGGAGAGTCCGTAAGCCGTGCGATTGGCTTCCCGGAGAGCCGCATCGAAATCGGCCACCCGGATCACCTGGAGCAACGGGCCGAACCACTCTTCGTCCGGCCGTTCGTCCACCTCGGTCACATCCATGAGTCCCGGTCGCAGAAGGGCCCGGTAGCCCTGAACCCGAATCATCTCCTGCAAGACCCGGCCGCCTCGCCTTTCCAGCGAGTCCTGAACCTGAAGCAGCGTCTCAGCGGCCGCGGAAGAGATCACCGGTCCCAGGAACGGCTCCGGGGACAGATCAAATCTCCCCACCCGAATCCGTCCAAGCGCTTCCAACATTCCGGTCAGGAACGCATCCCCTTCCTTTCCGGCGGGAAGGATCAGCCGCCGGGCGCAGGTACACCGCTGTCCCGAAGTGATGTACGCGGAAACCACCGCCGTGTGCACCGCCGCGTCCAGGTCGGAAATCTCGTACACTACCAGCGGATTATTGCCGCCCATCTCGAGCGCCAGAATCCGTTCCGGATGACCCGCAAAAGCCTGGTGAAGCGCCCTGCCTGTAGCGGAACCGCCCGTGAAAAACAACCCGTCGATATCGGGATGCCCCACCAACGTCCGTCCCGATTCACGATCCCCCTGAATGAGATTCAGGACGCCCGGCGGAATGCCTGCGTTTTCCCAGCACTCGACGGTCATCTGAGCGGTACGGGGAGCCAGCCGGCTCGGCTTGAACACCACGGTGTTTCCCGCCAGCAGTGCGGGAACCATGTGACCGTTGGGCAGATGGCCCGGCATGTTGAACGGACCGATGACGGTAATGACCCCATGAGGCTTGAACCGTACGGCGGCTCGTTCCCCTTCCCGTTCCCGTACTTCGGGCCTGCGTCTTTCCGCATGGGCTTCCACGGAGATACCCACTTTGGAAACCATGCTGTCCACTTCGGCGGCGGATTCCCACAGTGGTTTGCCGGTCTCCATGCTGATGGTCAGGGCCAGATCCTTCTTGCGGTCCAGAATCCGATCCCGAAAACGCTCCAGAATCTGCACCCGCCGGGAAAGATCGGTTCGGGACCAACGAGGAAACGCCCGGCGGGCCGCCTGCACCGCTTGGTTCACTTCCGCGGCCGTCGCCGCACGCCCTTCCCAGAGAATGTCTTCCGTGGCCGGGTCCCAGGAGACAAACGGCTTCCCCTCTCCGCCGATCCAGCAATGGTCTATGAAATGCGTTCGATCAGACATGCGACGCCTTTCCCGGAGAACGAGGGGGGCGAAGGAACGTGAACCGCACCGGATCACCGGGAGATACTCCCAGGCCGGCGGCGGTTTTCGGATCCAGCCTTACCGAACCGTCGGACAACAACTCCATGCCGCTGATACAGACTCGTAAGTCCGGGAGCGTGTTTCCGACCAGATACGGTTCGGAATCCGGACTCTCTCCCGTAACCTCCCCCAAAACAGTCTCGCGGCTCTCCCGTACCGTGCGGATATTCCCCAGCGGACTCTCCACAATGGGACCCGCATCGAAGATATCCACCTTGTCCGTGATTCGGAATCCCTCCTCCACCAGCAATTTCAGAGCCGGCTCCGTTTTCGGATGAACGCGCCCGATAACGGCCCGGGCATCCTCAGGCAACAGAGGCACATATATGGGATGCCGGGGCATTAAATCCGCAATGAATCGCTTGTTTTTCATGCTCAGATAGTCCGCCCGAGGATACTCCAGACCGAAAAAACGCCGGCCCACGGCCTCCCAGAACGGCGACTTTCCCAACGGGTCCACCACACCCCGCATCTCCGCCATCACCACGGTCTCGAACAGGCCGGGGCGCTGCGACATGAAGAGAAACCGGCTCAACGACAGGAGTCTCCCGCTTCCCCGGCCCCGTTCGTCGGGATCCATGAACAGGCCTCCGATCTCCGTGGGCCCGCTGTGCTCCATATCCAGGTGCAGTGTGGGAATCTCCGTGCGGATGTTCAACTGCTTGCTGGCGTGCACCGTTGTTTCGATTCGATACGCGTAAAACGGCTCGAATCCTCCCACTTTGGACATGATACTGCTTGTGCCCAACACCCGTCCGCTCTCCGTATCCTCCAGCACGAAGACGTACAGATCTCCTTGGGGGGCTTCCGGCATACACTGAAAACTTCTTTGAGACCGCGCCAGCCTGCCTCGGAGAACCTCCCGATCCGGCGGCAGGGTGGTCAAGCCGAACTCGGCCTTCCGGGCCAGCCGCATCAACGATTCCAGGTCCTTCAGTCCCGCCGGGCGCACTACCCGCATGGTTCGTTTCCCGTACAAACCACCTGAGCACGTGGTGGCTTCATCCTGTGTTTTCGCTCGAGGCGCCTCGAATCCCGCCGATTCTCAAAACACCCTCATGGACGGTCTCATCCACTGCACACATCCCCGAGCCTTCCGGTTCCTCCGCATTCTCGAGAAGCGGTTTCCGCCCCTCTCATACGAACTCCCCGGCTCCCAGCTTCATGAGGAACAAGGCGCTCAGTCGGGCCCGTTCAACCAGGCTGTCCAGATACAGGACTTCCTGATCGCTGTGAATGTGCCCCCCCCGGCCTCCCAGGCTGTCCACGGTGGGAAGCCCCTCCGCCGCCAGGTTGTTTCCGTCGCAGGCCCCGCCGCTGGGCCTCCAGGAAAGTGGAAATCCCAAGTCATTCCCGCACCGGGAAAAGGCCCCGAGCAGTCTCAGCGTTGCCGGATCCAGGGGCTTGGCGGGCCGGTGAAAACCACCGAGCATCTCCACGGAGAAACCCGGTAGGGAACCTATTCGTTCCGCCACGGCATGGATTTCGGACTCCATCATACCCTGCGCCTCCCGGGAAGATACCCGCACGTTAAACCCGCACACGGCCCGATCCGGCGCCACGTTCAGGGGTCCACCCCCCGAAAGGAATCCCACGTTGAGGATGACTCCTTCATGGGCCCGTTGCAGTGCTTCCAGTTCCACAATACCGCGCGCCAAGGCGTGTACGGCGTTTCTGCCCGACTCGGGAGCACGGCCCACATGCGCGGCTTTCCCATGGACGACCAAGGTGTAATTCCCGGAGCCCTTTCGTTCACCCACCAAGGCCCCGTCGGGGAAGCAGGGTTCATACACCAGCCCGAAACGGTTGCGTCGGGCGGCGGCCCTCAACAGCTCCCGGGAGCCCGGGGAACCGATCTCCTCATCGGGAGTGATCAGCACCTCCCAATCCACGCCGGAGGCAAAGGGGCTTCGCTCCAAGGCCTCAAGAGCCACCAGGAGTACGGCCAACCCGCTCTTGGCATCCGCCACGCCGGGACCTCGCAGCTTCTTTCCATCCAGAAGAGTGGTCTTCTGAAAGCGATGCGTCGGGTCGAATACGGTATCCATGTGCCCGCACAGGAATACCGGGATCCCCTTGCCACGAACTCTGCGCACGGACAGGGCTCTCCCCGGTTCTCTTTCCCGGAGCGTCCCGTCCGTTTCCAGCACCGCCTCCGGCGGTAGTCTCGCCTCCTCGATCCGGCCCCCCGTGGCGCCGAACGCTTTCCTGAGAAGGATCCGCAGGGTTTCGAGACCCTGCAGGTGGAAGGTCCCCGTATTCACGTCCGCCCACTCCGTCACCAGGCCCGTCATACGGTCTTCCTGAGAGTCGATCCAGTCCAGGGCGGGCAGGTATTTCCGCATACGCGATCCCGGGCTTATATCTTGGATACCAGAGGGCCGGTTTCGGTACCCACGGGTACCGGTCCATCATCTCCTCCATGGGAGCTTCTATCATAAACGAACGTCGCCGGGGGTTTCAATGCAACTCGTTTCGAAATGCCGTCCCGAGTCTCGGATAGCGCCGCGGCAGATAAGGGCGGCAACCCGCCGCACAGATATGAACCGACACGCCATTCCCCCTCGTTACACCGCTTTTGCGGGGGTACGCCCGACCCCGGGCGCTCCCGGGCTCCACCTTTGGGGGATACGAATTTCGGCTCTTGTGAATAACAAGGACGGCGCGGGAGCGCCGCAATTCCTCCGTGACACCGCGGGAGCGGTGTCACGGGAACGGGGAGACAGACGTTGTACCGCTCCCCCGACGCCACGAGAAAAAACCAATGGGCGAAGAGATCTCTCCCTCCCGCCTGCGGCAGGCCACACCGAAGGTGTGTTCGAGATGACAAGAGAGATGAGGGCGGTTCGCGAACCGTTCCTCAAAACAAGAACGGAACTTCCGAACAGGGTGCGCGGGAGAGGCGGTGAAAACAGCGCCGGGCGCCGAAAAATACTCCGTTACACCTCAGGAATGATGTCCCGATCCGAAATTTTTTCCTTTCTTTTCGGACCCGTTTCGGTTAAGGGACACGGATCTGTGGGGATGAAGTCCCCCGAATAACCGCCCCGCCGGAACCCCGCCTGCACTGCATCCGAGAGTGTTCTTCCAAAGGAGGACTTCGTTGTGGAACACATGTTCACCATCGCCGCCCTGTGGCTCGGCTTGGCCGTGGTTTCCGCCGTCATCGCCTACCACCTCCGAATATCCATCGCCCTGGTCGAAATCTGCGTAGGCGTGGCCGCCGCCGCCGTCGCAGGATATCTAGGCGGGGTCCACATCCTGGGTTCCAATATGGAGTGGCTGCGTTTCCTGGCCGCTTCCGGAGCCGTCCTGCTCACGTTTCTCGCCGGTGCGGAGCTGGAGCCGGAAACGATTCGAAAGCAACTGAAGGAAGTGACCGTCGTGGGTCTGGTCAGTTTCTTCGTTCCGTTCCTGGGTTGCGCCGCCATCGCCTACTACGTCCTGCATTGGGACGCCCAAGCCAGCCTCCTGTGCGGCGTGGCGCTTTCCACAACCTCCATGGCGGTGGTCTATGCCGTCATGCTGGAAACCGGACTGAACAAGACCGGATTCGGCAAGGGCATCCTGGGCGCCTGTTTCATTACGGATCTGGGTACCGTCATCGCCCTGGGGTTGCTCTTCGCCCCGTTTACTTACAAAACCGTTCTGTTTGTCGTCGCCACCGCTTTGGTACTGGCGGCCCTGCCGGTCACCAGCCGCCGGCTCACCCGGATTTACGCCCATCGGACGGCCGCCATCCGGACCAAGTGGGTCATCCTCGTCCTTTTCGGCCTGGGTTCCCTGGCCCTGTGGTCAGGCAGCGAAGCCGTCCTGCCCGCTTACCTCGCGGGCATGGTCCTGGCGGAGTTTTCCAACGGAGATGCGTTCTGGATCCGGCGGCTCCGCACCCTGACCGTGGGCTTTCTGACTCCGTTCTACTTCCTCCGCGCGGGCACGTTCGTTTCCCTGCCCGCCCTCGCATCCGCTCCCCTGGTGTTCCTGGTCTTGCTGGGAGGCAAGGTTCTTACGAAGATTTTCGGGCTCTATCCCGTCATCGGACGGTTCCGGCGAGAACGGAACGAGCGCTGGTACTACACCCTGCTCATGTCCACCGGTCTGACCTTCGGCACCATATCCGCCCTGTACGGATTGTCCAACAACATCGTCACACAGAAGCAGTATTCCTTCCTGGTAGCCACGGTCATCGCCAGCGCCGTAATCCCGACCCTCATCGCCGGCATCGCTTTTCTGCCGCGCCACCTCCTCATGCCTAAGCCGGTCACGCGGTTTGAAACAAGCCCGCGGGAGGACGGCTTGAGCGAAGAAGGATGAGAGAGGACGGCTTCCCCACGGACGCCGTCGTTTAAAGCCGGGGATAGGTGTTTCGTAAGTGACGTGAAGAGCCCGGGGGCGGTTCGCGAACCGCCCCCGGGCGAAACGCCGTTACAGACACCGCACCCGAACGGTGCATATTCGAACCTGCAGGACCGGAATTCTTCTTCTCGTTACACCGCTCCTGCGGTATAATCTTCAACCCCGGGCGATCTGCGCCCCACCATTGAGAATACCGACCCAACTCCTCGCAAGTCGGGATGGCGGCGCGGAGCGCCGGGGAATGTCCCGTAACATATCCGGTACGGTTTTTCCGACAAGGGGTTCCGCCTCTCTTCCGGTGTCGCGGACAAGCCCGATCTCTGCGGCATATGGCCCGAATGGGCGATTTCATCTTCCGCCCCGCTTGCTAATCTGGGTTCCCATTTCAAGCGTACGCTAAGGAGAAAACACGTCATGACCCAAGCGAAGAATTATTTGGACGTACTGAAGCTCCTGCCCCGGACCAATTGCCGGGACTGCACCATGCCCACTTGTCTGGCCTTTTCGGTGAGCGTGATCCAGGGCAAGAAATCCCTTTCGGACTGCCCCCACCTGCCCGAAGAGATCATCGAGGCGTATCAGGTATCACCGGTTCGCGAGAACCGATTGGATCACGATCTGCTGAAAGTCATGGAAATGTTAAAGGAAAAAGTCCGCCGAATAGACTTTACCTCGGCTCCGTCCAGACTGGGAGGCCGGCTCGTGGAATGCGGCGTGGCCGTATCCATGTTGGGAAAGGAATTCATTGTGGACATAGAAGGGAATGTGACTTCCGCATGTCACACAAACCCATGGCTACGTATTCCACTCCTGAACTATGTGATAGGCTGCACGGGAAGGGAACCGATCGGCCAGTGGGTCCCTCTCCGGGAACTGCCGGGCGGCCCGGATTGGGGTCGTTTCTTTGAACACCGTTGCCAGCGACCCCTCAAGAAGGTCATCGATGGACACACGGATCTATTCGAAATCATGATCGAGGTATTTCAAGCCCAGCCGGCACGGGCATTCGATTCCGACATTGCCGTTGTCCTCCATCCTTTGCCCAAGGCGCCGATGCTCATCTGCTATTGGAAGGCCGAAGACGGCATGGACTCGGATCTCAGTCTTTTTTGGGACATCTCCGCCGAAGACAACCTGAACATCGATTCGCTCTATTACCTGGGTGCAGGCATGACCACCATGTTCGAAAAGATCACTCGGACCCACGGCCGTTGAGTCCCTGGGAAAAAGGAACAACGCGCCGTTGGGGAGCCGACGATACCCCTTCGGAATGCCTGCATGCGAAAAGCTTTGTCCTTGTAATTCTGCGGCTCCGAGCCAATTAACACTCCCAAAACCGATGCAGTTGGGGTAAGATATTTGGACCAATCGCAGAAACGAATGGAAGCGAGGATGGAGCCGCCGGCAGACGGGAAACGCGGAACGGAAGGCCCACGCGGAGATCAGACCCTCTCAGGGGTCTCTCCTTGGGATATTTTGGCCGGTCTGGGCGATTCCCTGGCCGTGCTCGATCCGCCCTACCGAATCGTCTGGGCCAGAGAACCCCTGCTTTCCCGCGGGCAATCCAACCATAGAGCCGCCATGTTGCGGGGCTTCTGCTACCAGGTATTCGCAGGCCGAAGCGAGGTCTGCGAATCGGCCGCCTTGGTCTACCCGGGCGCCGCCGCCTTGTCATTTCGACCACGCCTATGGCGTGGGAGAAATTTCATCGCCCGAAGGCCCCGGTGATGGCCCGGCTGCATGGAATCCCCGAAACGTAACGGCGTGAGGGCGGTTCGTGAACCGCCCCTACAAAACAAGGCCGGAACTCCCGAGAGTACTACGCAATAAAGGCGGAAAAATTTTCGTTACACCGCAGGAGCGGTGTAGCGAAAAGAAAAACGAAGTTCGAAAGCGTATCCGAATCGCCGGTAATCCGTCTCGATGTCCGCCCGGCTACTTTCCCCCGGAAACGGGCCGGACCAACTGAGGCGGGAAGTTCGGCTCATGCCGGACGTCCACCGGTATGGGATAGCGGACCCCGGCCCGATGCGTGGCTTCCAGACTCTCGACCACCCGTTCGATGTGGTCTCCCGGTATCGTGAAGATCATCTCGTCGTCCTGCACCATGCCCCAAACACGATCCCCGTTGCCGGGAACCACCACCTCGGGCTGTCCCGTTTTGAGAGTCCTGAGGATTCCTTCATTGCACGAACCGAACCTTCCGCTGAAAACGGACGTCAATTCCGTTCCCGTCTCCCGGGTGGCCGCATGCACCAGCCGCATCAGCTGAGCGGAATTACAGAAAATCAGGATCAGGTCCGGTTCGATCCGGCCCAGTTCCAGCGGGGAAAAGACCATGCCGCCGCATCGGCCCGGCTCCAGGCTGTAACGACCCGCAGAAGACATCAGCCGGCTCAGGGCATCGTCGTTGACCCCATAGTTCAGGGATTTCAAAAAGTTGAACAAGGAAGCTTGATTTTCGGCGGGTTGCGCGCTCCAACCAACCAGCAGTTCGGAAACCGGGCAGCAGTTGTCTTCCGGTGCAAAGCCGATGGTCCATCCGTATTTTCGCGCCATGGCGACGGAAATGCACATAGTGGTCTTGAAACCGAGATCGGCCAGGGGACGTCGCGCTTTGGCGGGAAACTCGCCGGCGGATGAAACGAGTTTGACAGCCACCGGCATGGTAAGCGGTCGGATAAACTGATTTATCGATTGGGCCAACTGAGTCCGGTCCTTCATAACGACACCTCCGCATTACGGATGATTTCGGTTCTCTGTTTGGGCGCGCCCCTGAGGCGCACGCAAGGATACACGCCGTCATGCATCCCGTTTTCCCCCTGCCGGCCCGAATCCGGTACGGCCTTCACCCAACGCGGTCCCGGCAGGCCGGAACGCCGTGCAGGGAAACAGCGCTTGTAACCGCTTCTATAACGGCCAGAGCCGTGGCCTCCACCGCATAGCCGCCGATGATGTTAACGTCCACGGTCTCCGCCGTGCCCGTAGCCAGGGCAAAAATCGTGTCCCCGTCATACAGGGTATGGGCGGGAACGATGGTCCTGGCCAGCCCGTTGTGCGCCATCTGGGCCGCCTTGAGAGCCGCCTCCTTGGATAATGCCGCGTTGGTCAAAACGACGCCGATCACCGTGTTCCGGACCGCTTCGGCAAAACCGGCAGGCCTCCGGGTAAGCGCCTCCAGCGGATCCACAAAGGTCCCTTCGGGGGTGTTTCGGGCCCCCGCCAGCGTCTTTCCCGTCTTGGGATGGATGACATCTCCAAAGCAGTTCACCGCAAACACGGCACCCACCCGGATTCCGGGCAGGATTTCGAGCACCGCGACGCCCAGGCCCCCTTTCATGATCCCCTCAGGTCCCAGCACGTGGCCCACGGTGGCGCCGGCGCCGGCGCCCACGTTTCCCGCGCCCGCCTTCAAATCCGATGAAGCCGCCCGGCAGGCGTCGTAACCCATGGCGGCGTCGGGTCTCACGTCCGCTCGTCCCAGGGCCAGATCGAACAAGGCCGCAGCGGGCACAATGGGAACCCTCGCCACCCCGACGTCAAAACCCGCCTCATGTTCCTCGAGCCAGCGCACCACGCCGTCCGCAGCCGCCAGGCCGAAGGAACTTCCTCCGGTAAGAAGCACCCCATGGACTTTTTCCACGAGGTGCATGGGCCGCAGGAGATCCGTCTCACGGGTACAGGGCGCTCCTCCGCGTTGATCCACCCCGCACACCGCGCCTTCGGGGCACAAGACCACGGTGCATCCCGTGGCGGCCTCCAGATCCTGAACATGTCCCACGCTGATCCCGGAAATCATCCGGGGTTCCCGGTTTCCCGTCCCCGCCATTTCCAATTTCTCCTTTCGCCATGGTTGCGGAGTGCTTGTTTTTGCGGACCGACCGTAGCTCCACACACTTCCTGAACGCCGGTACCCGGATTCACTCTACCCATATTCCCGCCTTTGGCAACCAAGAATCGACGCCGATCCTTCTTTTTCAACGGGCCGGACGACGTGGGGATCCACCTGCTCCTCGCCATGTTTGCCGAATTCCCGGCGTCCCATCATGGAGACTTCACTCATGTCGAAATTTTTGTGGAATATTTTGAAGCAGTCGGGCCGATACATATTTTGTGATGCATGGCCGGTCCCCCCGTTTACCAGGCCGTTGCCTCTGCAAATCAATGATTGGATCTCCCGGCGTTGTATGAAACAGATTCTTTTTCTCAACCAGCGGATACCCGATCCCCTGTATGGAGCGAAGCATGAACGCATTCTGGTTGTTGATTCTTGCGGCCGCAGGCTTTGTTGTCGCCTACCACACCTACGGCAGGTTCTTGGCAAGACGCGTGTTCAAGATCAACCCGCAGAACCGTTGTCCCAGTCAGACACTCGGTGACGAGTATGACTTTGTCCCTACCCGCCGCCATATTCTGATGGCGCGCCACTTCACCTCCATTGCGGGCCTGGGTCCCATCGTGGGGCCCGCCGTGGCCGTTATCTGGGGATGGGCCCCGGCGATCCTCTGGATTCTCTTCGGCGCGGTTTTTTTCGGAGCGGTGCACGATTTCGGATCCCTGGCGCTCTCCCTGCGCAGGCAGGGTCGATCCATCGGGGACATAGCGGCCGAGCTTCTCACTCCCCGCCTGCGCCTGCTGTTCATGATCATCATTTTCCTGGAATTATGGCTGCTCATCGCCGTCTTCGCCATGCTCATCGCCGTGCTCTTCATGATGTACCCGCAATCCGTCATCCCGGTGTGGAGCGAGATACCCATAGCCATAATTCTGGGTTGGTGGATCTACCGAAAAAAGGGGTCCGCGCTTTGGCCCAGTATCATTGCCGTAACCGTCATGTACGCCATGGTCTACGTGGGCGGTAAGATTCCGCTAAGCCTGGCCGGAACGGGATTGGAAGACGGCGGCGTGCTTCCCGCCTGGATCGTCATCGTGCTGGCCTACGCCTTCATCGCTTCACTCCTGCCGGTGCAGACGCTCCTCCAGCCGAGAGACTATATCAATTCCCATCAACTCATGATCGCCATGGCCCTCATCGCTCTCGGCATTTTCGTGAGCCGGCCCGAAATTGTGGCCCCCGCCGTACACTTCAAGCCCGAAGGGGCGCCGCCCATGTTCCCGTTCCTCTTCGTGGTCATCGCGTGCGGGGCCATTTCCGGATTTCATTGCCTGGTCAGTTCCGGAACGTCTTTCAAACAATGCGCCAATGAACGGGACGCCCAATTCATCTCTTACGGAGGCATGCTTCTCGAGGGATCCTTGTCCATCATGGTAGTCATCGCCTGCACCGCTGGGATCGGCTTGGGCCTCATGCAGGGAGGCGAGACGCTGACCGGCATATCCGCCTTCCATGGACACTACGCCGACTGGCAAGCCGCCGACGGTCTGGGCTCCAAGCTGGACGCCTTTGCCCGGGGCTCGGCCAACATGATGGCCGGGTTCGGAATTCCCATCTCTCTGGGGCTTACCGTCATGGCGGTAGTCATCGTATCCTTCGCCGCCACCACAGTGGACACGGCCACACGCATCCAACGGTATATCGTGGGGGAACTTGCCCGGGCGGCGGGGGGTCCCGTGTTTTCCCGCGCCTTTCCCGCCACACTCGTTGCCGTGGGCTCGGCCCTCGCCCTCGCCTTTGTGGACGGCAGCGGCCCATGGTCACCTTGCTGCCCATGGTGTTCATGATGGCCATTACGTCCTGGGCCATGGTCCTGAATCTCAAGTCTTCGTTCGGGGCTGACGACGGGCTGTTGTTCGGCATCGGACTGGCGGTGATGGTCATCAACCTGTGGCTCATCGCCGAAGGGGGGGCCGTGCTGGTCAGCCGAATGTTCTCCGGAGCAACCCCCGCCGCGATATTCCGGCGAGGCGGGCCGTCCCGGACGGACAACCCGGAGCCGGGCCCGACAGGAACAATCCGCTGAAGGAGGGAGAATACCTGTACACCTGTTGATAAACCGTATTGCGGGCAGGCCGGTGCGAAACGATGAGATGCAAGCCATGCCTTCGGCGTGGCAAATTCTGAAGAATGCGGCGTACGTGCCGTACGCCGCAAGGACGAACGATGAAGTGTCACGCCGTTGGCGTGACCGCAGATGGCGTTTTGTAACAGCCTGTTATCCCTTGATCACCCCCCAGGGGCTCAATCGCGCCACCTTTCGGGACAGACCCGCCTGATGCACCACCTCCACCACTCGGTCGATGTCCTTGTAGGCCTCGGGCATTTCCTCGGCCATCGTGGTCCGGCCCGTGTATCGAACGTAAATGCCGCGATCTTCCAGTTCCCGGCCTATGGAACGCCCCTTGGCGCTCTTCTTGGCCGCGGCGCGGGAAAGCATTCTTCCCGCGCCATGGCAGGTGGAACCGAATGTGGATTCCATGGAGCCCGGAGCCCCTACCAACACATAGGAATGGGTCCCCATGTCTCCAGGAATGATTACGGGCTGACCCGTGGTCCGATACATCGGCGGAAGCTCGGGATGTCCGGGTGGGAACGCCCGGGTGGCGCCTTTTCGGTGCACGCAGAGTTCCATCTCTTTTCCGTCCACCCGATGGGTTTCAATCTTGGCCGTGTTATGACTCACGTCATACAGGAGTCGGAGCCGATGCTCCCTGGGGGCCAGGCCCAGTTCCTTCTCGAACACCTCCACGGCCCAATGCATCAGGAGCTGGCGGTTGGCCCAGGCGTAATTGGCGGCGCAGGCCATGGCGGCGAGATACTCGCGCGCCGTCCGGGAACCCAGTTCCGCGTAGACCAGTTGCCGATCCGGCAGCACCTGCTTCTTCTTCTGAGCTTCTTGTTGAAGGCGCGCGAGGAAATCGTCACAAATCTGGTGGCCGAAGCCTCTCGAACCCGAATGAATCAGCACGGTCACCTGGTCTTTCTCCAACCCCAGGGCCCGGGCCGTGGATTCGTCGTAAATGGTGTCCACCACACCCACCTCCAGGAAATGGTTGCCCGAACCCAGGGTGCCCAGTTGCCGGTCCCCGCGTTTAACAGCCCGATCGCTCACCACGTCCGGGTCGGCTCCGGGCAGGCTCCCGCCCGCTTCGGTGCGGGACAGATCGTCCGCGTCTCCGAAACCCTGTTGGACCACCCAGGAGGCCCCCTTAACCATGACCTTCTTTTCGTCCGCCGGACTCAGTTTCAGGGGCCCTTTGCTTCCCACGCCCGTGGGAATATGGAGAAACAAGGCATCCACCAGCCCCCGAATCCGGTCCTGGAGGTCCGATTTCCTGAGCCCGGACGTCAGAAGCCTGCACCCGCAGTTAATGTCGTAGCCCACTCCGCCCGGTGACACGATGCCACCGTCCAGCGCGAAGGCCGCGACGCCCCCGATCGGGAAGCCGTATCCCCAATGGATATCGGGCATCGCCAGCGCGTACTTCCGGATACCGGGCAATTGAGCCACGTTCATCAGTTGCTTGGCGCTCTCATCCGAGCGAATGGCTTGAAGCATTTCTTCGTCGGCGTATATGACCGCGGGAACCCGCATGTCTCCCGTTCGGGGAATCTCCCAACGGAAGGCATCGATTTTTCGAAATTCCATGGCGCTCCTCGTCTGGACCCGCCGCCCCCTGGGGACGGGGAGCGGATCCGGCCGGCAATTCGGATCTCATCCGACTTGCCGTCAGTATGGGGGATAGAACGCCGGACTTCAAGACATCCGATAGCGGGGGCGGGGCCGGCGCGCCGCCCTCCGTGAGTCGCGCAACGTGCTTTTGGATCGGAGTTCTTTTAAAGGAGGGCTGACCGGTTCCGTGGAAGCGGGTCCCGATGGGTTGCAGGGAATAACGAAAATCCCCGGCGATGGCTTGGGGCTCTCAGGAGTGCCTCCGGATCAGGTCGAACACGAACTTCTCGACCTGATCTTCGTCTTTCAGCACCGGCGCGAGGTCTTTCATCAGCACTTCCGCCCGCGCCATGGTCTTGTGTCCTCCGGCATCGCCCCATTTCCCGAAGAGTTTCTCCGCAAACTGACCGGCGTTCCTTCGATATCCGTCGCTTCGCAGCACTACGACCAGCCTGTGGCCCACCACGGCGCTTACCATGCTGTACGAAACTTCCGCCAGTTTCAGAAAGAAATCGGCCAACTGGACGCAGGCGTCCGCGTTGCCGATCCGTCCCAGGTGCGCGTACGCGGTGTGTTTCCAAAGTTTCAGATTTTGCATGCCTTTCCGATAGTAGGCCAGCGAACTCTTCGTGATTTCCGATCCTTCGATTTTCTGGAGCATGTTGGTATTGGCTAGGGGAAACAAGTACCGAAAGGCGATCATGTCGCTCTGAATGCCTCCCCGCACGAAGTTCAGGGTGTCCGTCTTGATTCCGTAAAACAGCGCCGTGGCAAGCCGGGAAGACGGCCGGATCCGGGCCGCCTTGAGGTATTCCGTGAATATGGTCGAGGTGGCTCCGTATTCGGGGCGGATGTCTGCAAAGGCGGCCTGAAATTTTTCCTTCTCCGGATGATGATCCACGATGATGTCGAATTTGAATTTCTCGAACTGGGTGCTGTGGTGCGGCTGGGAGTCCACGATGGCGAACCTGGAAAACGCGGAGGCATCCAGGTCGCGTATGGGCGCCAGTTGCATGCCCAGGTAGCGTACCAGGGTCAGGTTATCCCCCCGCTTGATGGGCTTGTTGTTGAAAACCGTGGAACTTTTCACTCTCCGCCATACGAGCCGCTTGAGGGCCATGGCGCTGCCGATGGCGTCGGGATCCGCACTGATGACGATGGCCAGGCGGTCTTCCGGGCGCACGACCTCGTACAATCGTTTGAGGCGTTCCTTGGTGGACGTGGAACGAGGAAAACTGTGGGTCATCATCGGGCCTGACCCGGACTCCGTCTGCGTAGGACTCATCGTGGCACGCTCCCCGTGGCGGCATCACCCCAAAACCTGCGCCTATCAAGCCGTTGAAGAACGCGATCTGCGTCGTTGGGCTTCATCCTTAGTCCTTAAGGCGTACTGGTTGTACGCCTCATTCCTCAGGATTCGCCCGCCTTGCACCTCATCGTTTTGCACCGGCCTGTTCACAACACGGTCTATCAAAGGGCTGCTATACAGCCCATCGAGTCTTCATGACATCTTCTCCGAGCATCGCCGCATTGCTGTAGAGTAAGGCGATCCCCTTTCATCGTCAATGTCGTCCCGATGCATTTGCCGAAATACCCCGAAGTCCGTCGGACGCAAAACACCAACGGGTCGCGGCGGCCTTCACCGAAAAGAGACGCCGACACGCCGGAGCAAACAGGTCCTGCTTGACTTCGGGCTGTTGCGAAACCATGATCGCTTCTATCAGGCTGTCTATCAAGGGGCTGTCACATCCCTTTTCCATTCCAACGCCGGTGCTCCACGGAGCGAATCCATGAAATCCGTTCCCGCGTCGGGACATCTGTGGCCCACTCCGGAACAGGAACTTCTGTTGGCGGCCGCACTATCAAGGGACGAAGACGCCCTGGCCGCCTGGCGATCCTGGAAGGCGCGGATCCCTTTGGATTCGGCGGACGACGGATCCCGCAGGCTCTTTCCCCTGGCGTACCGAAATCTCCGGAGTCTGGATGTGCGGGATCCGGAGATGGAAATGCTCAAGGCCGCCTGGCAGCGCTCCTGGTCGGAAAATCAGCTCCTGTTCCATCATATGGCCGCCGCGCTCCGAAGATTCCACGATGCGGGCATCGAAACCATCCTTCTCAAGGGAGCGGCCTTGTCGCTTCTGTACTACAAAGACATGGGGGTACGCCCCATGGCGGATTTCGATCTCCTGGTACCCCGGGAATCCGCTCTGCAGGCCGTGCGTCTGCTGCAATCCTGGGGATGGAAAAGCGAAGCCGGGGGCTTTCATCCCGAACGTCTGATTCCCGTGCGTCACTCCATGGGATTCACAGGCGGCCCCGGTGAAAGCCTGGATCTTCACTGGCGTGTATTTCTGGCGGACCCCGATCCGGAAGGGGACGCCGCCTTCCGCAGGGATGCGGTACCCGTCGATTTTCGAGGGCAATCCACCCGGGCTCTCAACCCCACGGATCAATTGCTCCACGTTTGCGTGCACGGAGCCGCGTGGAATCCGGTACCGCCCCTCCGTTGGATCGCCGACGCCGTAACCGTGTTACGGGCGTCAGCCGACCGCACGGACTGGCGCCGATTGATCGTTCACGCTCGAGGACGCTGCATGCTGCTCCCCAGCCTGGAAACCCTCGGCTACCTGCGCACACGCTGGAATGCCCCGGTTCCCGTTTGGGTGTTGGAAGAGCTTCGTCGAATTCCCGTTTCCAATTTCGAACGCGTTGCCCGGAAGATTCGATCGCGGCCCGCCAAAAAGATTCATCCCCTGTTGAGCTTGCATTACAATTACCACCTGTTCCTGCGGGCTTCCGGAAACGGGACCCTGGCGCGAAAAATCTCGGGGTTCGCCGCCTACCTGAAACACTTCTGGGCTCTGGACCACATGGGACAGGTTCCCGCTCAGGCCCTGCTGCGGGGACTTCGGAGGACCACGGCGGCCTGGACTCGACGCCTGCGGGATCCCGGCGATGAGCAGTGACGGTTCGAATGAGGCGCCGCACGCGTTGGCGGAAAGACTCGGGACCCCTGTGTCCGAGTCCTGTTCAAGCCCTCTCACGAATTCCGGACGGAATCAGGTGAAACCGCTCCTGTTCTTTATCACCCTGGAGAACTTCCAAACCATCACGGGTCAGCAAAGCCGTTTGCTGAAATTGCTTCCTCAACTGGCTCGATGGGCCCGCATCGTATTCGTCGGGAGAAAGGGATGCAGTCCGCGGTCTTTGGAGCCGTTCTTTTGGGATCGCATGGAACTGCCCGTGCCGCTTTCCGTACGCCCATCCCGATATTTCCTGCATCCCGCCGGTCCCTTCCGTTTAGGGCGGCTGGCTTGGGCGCTGGATCGAATTCCCGTTTCCAACGGCGTGGTATACGCGGACTCCATCCTCCTGGCCCACATGGTATCCCGAACCCCATGCCGGAAATTGATCTGCGAAGTAAACGGAATCATTTGTGAAGAATTCAGGGTCAGCACCCCCCTCTGGGGGCCCCTGCTGAGCCCTGTCATTCGCCGTTGGGAACGGTGGGGGTTTCACCAAGCGGACCGATTGGTGGTGGTGGGACCGGGCCTGGCTTCCTATCTGAAATCCTCCGCCGGGGTGACGGAAACCCGAATCGTTCGGCTGGGCAACGGAGTGGATCCGCATCGCTTTTCCCCGGACCGGGACGGCGGATCCATACGCAGGCGTCTGGGGTGGGAACGACACCCGGTGGGAGTGTTTGTTTCGACCTTCAAACCCTGGCACGGCGCGACGAACCTGCTGGCGGCCATGACGCGCGTGCTCGGGTTCAGACCCGATTTCCGCCTGCTGCTCGTGGGGGACGGACCCTGCCGGCAAGAGGCGCGCGTACTGGCGAAAGGGCTGGGAATCGGGCATGCGGTCCATTTTACAGGGGCCGTGACTCCGGAAGAGGTCCCCGACTACATAGCGGCATCGGACCTGGGCCTTTATTACCCCGCGCGGCCTTCCCATCGGTTCGGTTTCCTGTTCGACCCCATCAAGTTTTACGAATACATGGCCATGGGGAAACCCGTCATCACCGTTCGCATGCCCAACCTGGGGGATGTCGTGGTATCGACGGGCGCCGGAATGCTCACGGAGGCAACCCCTGACGCCTTTGCGCGAGGAATCGCGGAGATGATCGACCAGCCGCATCGACGGCGGGAAATGGGACGGAAAGGGAGGCGGGCGGTCCTGGACGCGTTTTCCTGGTCCACCATCGCACGACGCATTGCGGATCTCTGCTTCGACGACGCGACCCGGAATATGAATGGGTAAGGAGGCGACCCGATGATCCACGAGGCGGGCCGGATCCTGCGGGCGGTGCGGCGCCGGCTGCTCGGCCCCCGCATCCTTTGGAGGCGGGTGATCCAGGGATACGCGCCCCCGAGAAAACGGACCTGGACGTTACCCTCGGGCGTTCCGGTCCTCATGCACGCCGAGTGCGGGGAAAATCCGGATGCGGCTTTCGCCCCTCTGGGGGCCTTCTGGGATGCCGGAATCGGGGACCTGTTCCGCCCCGAACATCGGATCCTCGTCAAGATCAACCTGAACACGGCCGACCCCTATCCGGCATCCACTTCCCCCGAATTCCTGAAAGGGTTCGTCCGGTTTCTCCGGGAAAGAGGCCTGCACCGCATTTATGTGGGGGATTGCGCTTCTCTGTGGTCTCTTCCCTCTCGGAAGACGGCTCGTGAGGCGGGGATCCTGAACGCTTTGGGGGATACGGTGCAATGGGCCTGGTTGGACGAACATCCGTGGATGGAAGTTCCCGTGGATGGCTTCTTTCTCCGGCGGGTCGCCGTACCCAAAATCGCCCTGGAAGTGGATCGTATCGTGTTTCTGGCCAACTTGAAGACTCATGCGCAGGCGGATTTCACCATGGGGCTCAAGCTGGCCGTGGGTCTCATGCACCCTGTGGAGCGAAGGACGCTCCATCGGGACCATGTACGGGAGAAATCCGTGGAAATCCTGTCCGCGGTGTCTCCCGATCTGGTGGTGATCGACGGACGCCGCGCCTTCATCACCGGCGGACCCAACCGGGGGCGCATCGAAACAGCGGGTGCGGTTCTGGCCGGGGTTTATCCCTTGGAAACGGACGTGGAAGCCTACGGGGTGCTCCGGAAATTGAAGGAGCGGCACGGATGTCTGGAGCACTTCGAGGAAGATCCTTTCCAGATGGTCCAACTCCGTCATGCACGCAAGATCGGCCTGCGCTGAAAAGCTCCGGCCCATTTCCACGATAAGGGCGGCGCACCATGAGAATTCTCTTTGTCTCACCGTACACGGAACCCGACTCCATTCCCCTGGGGCATTGGACCCCGCTCCATGTGCCCTTTATGGCGGCGTTGCTTCAGGAAAAGGGCCACACGGTCTCCCTGTTCGACCGGTATGCCGCCGTAGCCCGCGTCGGTTTGGACAAGTCTTCCGTGGACCGGGCCATGCTGGACCACGTGCGGCGTTTCCGCCCGGACCTGATCGGATTCAACACGCTTTCCCCTCTCATTCATGACACGGTGACATGCGCCGAAATGATCCGGTCGATCTACGGCGGCCCCATGGTCGCCGGAGGACACCACGCGTCCGCGCTCCCGGAACTGACCCTTCAAAGAATTCCCGAATTGAGCGGCGTGGTGGAGGGCGAGGGGGAATTCCCCATGCTGCATCTCGCGGAGGGAAATGATCCCGAACACATTCATGGACTGTGGTGGAAGCGCTCCGCGAACGACATCGTCCATACTCCCCCCCGGCAGATCCGGGACCTGGACCGGTTGCCGGTTCCCGCCCTGGACGTGCTGGATCTGCGCTTTTATCGACGGGCCAATGTTCAGGCTCTGAGAGGCTTCTATCTGTCCTCCCTGTCGTTGTTGACCTCCCGGGGATGCGTTCGGAAATGCGACTTCTGCGCCGAATCCCTTACCTACGGGCAGGGAGTGCGGTATCACGGTGCGGAGTACGTACTGGCATGGTTGGAGCGGGTGGTCGGAACCCATCCGGTGGAAGCGGTCTATTTTCTGGACAACGACTTTCTGGGAAGCGAATCCCGGGCCGTAAGCATCTGTGAAGGCATCCTGAATCGGGGCCTGCACCGCAAAATCCGATGGGGGATTCAAGCTCGGGTAGACCGCATCCAGCCGGGCATGGTGCGTCTGTTGAAGCAGGCCGGCTGCATCCTGGTGGAGATCGGGGTCGAATCCGGTTCCCAAAAAGACCTGGATTCGGTGCACAAGGGGAGCGACGTTTCTCTCAACGAACACGCGGTGTCCATTCTCCGGCGCAACGGCATGGCCTGCCACGTATACATGATGGCGGGATTCCCGGGCGAAACCTGGACGGATCTGGATCGAAAGCTGGACTGGTTGGAACGTTTCGGACCGGTGTCCTGCGGTCTGGCCTTGCTGCAACTGTACCCGAAGACCCGAATGTACCGGAACAAGGGTTGCACCTTTTTCGAAACCCGGCCGTGGACCCAAGATGAGGTTCGCCGGTTTTTCAACACCGTTCATTTCGCGGAATTTTCCGACCGGGAGTGGAGGTCCTGGTATAACGAACGGTATCTGAAGTATTTTCGACGCCGGTATCACCTGAATTTGCTGCAACGGAACGCTCCGTCCAGGTTGCTCCGCTTCGTGATTCAGGCCCGTTTGCGGTCCGGCTTGCTGTGACCTATACCGGGAACATTTCGGCTTCTTGCACGCAGATCCGTGTCGTGCAAATCTGTTGACACGTCTCATGAAACCCTGTATGTGTAGAGTACGTTGCTATGAGTTTACCCTGAAGGAGGATTCGTGAAACACCGGTCCAAACCGGACGGAAAGAATCCATATACGAAACCGGAATTGACCCGGCGGGGAACATTGAAGGACCTCACGGCGGGATTGTTCAAGTCCCCGGCTTGACCAACCCGGAGGATCCGATGCGAAAGGAGTCTCCAGCATGCAGATGCAGAAGACGGAACCCAAGAAGAGCTACACCAAACCCAAATTAATACGGCAGGGTGTGGTGGAGGATGTAACGGCCGGAATTCCCTCACCCAAGGAAGGCTGATACCCCCCGGAACGCCGTAATGAGTTCAAGAGACGCCGTGCGAAAGTCGAGGCGTCACAGTCAAGGAGGAGTACCGACCATGGAAATACGGAAAACGGAAGCCAAAAAAGTGTACTCCAAACCTGAACTGACCTGGCAGGGAACGTTAAAGGACGTGACGGCGGGGAACGGGACTCGATAGCAGGCGGCTACAGTACTTGGCTGAAGGCAACCCTTTTCGAAGGAGGATCGCAGGCCATGGATACGAAGAAAGTGCAGCCCAAGAAGACCTATGAGAAACCCAAATTGCTCCGGCAGGCAGCGCTTAAGGACATGACGGCGATCGAAAAGTCACCCTTTGATTGATGATAATCGCTGGTGATGACGCATCGGAATTCCGAACCCTTTGTCAGGAGGAATTCATAGACATGGATGCCAAAAAAACGCAGGCCAAGCAGGCGTATATCAAGCCCGAGCTGATCCGACAAGGGAGCTTGAAAGACGTGACTCATAGTGTGCAGTCACCACCTCCGTAAGGATGCGCGACGAAACACCGAATTCATACCCGGGGAGGCGAAAAGGCCATGGACACGAAGAAAATGCAGGCCAAAAAGACGTATGAGAGACCCGAGTTGACTCGAGAGGGGGCTGCCAAGGACGTGACGGCGAGCAACCTGTCACCCAAACCGGAACCTTAACATCGGATGAGACCTGTAATTTTCTCCTGATACAGAAGAGAAGGCCATGAATACAAGCAAACCGTACTCAAAGAAGATCTATGTGAAACCCGAGCTGACGCGGCAGGGAATGCTGAAAAACGTTACGGCGGGTTTCGGTACTAATAATAATGCCGGATAGGCAGGCATAATGGCTGGAAAGGATGGATAACAAACGCCGAGCTGAAAGGACGATCTGAGACCATGGATACAAAAAAACCGGAAATGAAAAAGAATTATACCAAGCCCGAGTTGACCCGGCAGGGAACCTTGAAGGACCTTACGGCGGGCGGGGAGTCTCCTAACGGCTTCGGATAAGAGCAGGAATAACCGGGGGCAAGCGGTTCATTCAAGGACCTTTATCCGTCAGAAGCTCCGACAGCACATCCCTCACGGACTCCAGGTCTTGGCTGACTTCCAATTCATGGCAGCGGCAGCGCCGCACCAACCGGCTTAAGGCGTTGAAGTGTTTCCGGGCCGTTTCCGGATCCAACACCGCCAGACTGTGGGGCAGCAATCGAACCAGAGCCTGGGTTCCCGAAAGCGGTATCAAGCGGTTCCCGCCCGCCGTTACGATTCGGGGAAACAGCATGACCTCGGGCTCGCAAGAGTCGGCCAAACACCCCGGGTACGCCTGATCGATCCGAAAACTGCTTTTTCCCCGAAAAGAAATCGACCCCTCATCCGGTTTTGGAATCTCCGGAAAAAAGCCGCGGGTGGCTTCCGTTACGTTGACCGGCTCCCAAAACGCCCGTATACGACTTTCGCCCTCGTGTTCTTCCAAGAGCAACCGATCGTCTCCCAGAAAGCCGGACCCGGATTTCACCAGCGCGACACACAGCGTGGTTTTCCCACTTCCTGAACTCCCGGGAATCACAATCCCCCGGCCCCCAAGACGGACTCCCGCCGCGTGCATGAAGAACCGGCCTCTTTCCCGGAATACGGCGGACAACGCCATGGAAAACAGGTATCCCGCGGCCCAGGGATGGGGATCCGTCTTCTCGGGCAAAATCACACAGGCCAGCCCTGCGACGGGGTTCACAACCGCCATCCCGTGGGGGTCTAGGTCGGCCCACTCCCGGTCTCCGGCAAGAAAGTATCGGAGGCGCACATTCATTCGGGCGAGAAGTTGTTGGACGTCGTCCGTTTCCGAATCGAAACAGGGTGTCGCGTCTCGAAGCCCGAGAACCGCTTCACAGGGCGGCCCGGGATGATGAAGAATACGAACCCTTATGGCCGGAGCCGGTGTGGGTTCCGCGTGACGGTAATATTGGAAGGAACTCAAGACGGAGCCGAGAGCAGCAACGGAATCGGAAGTCACTTCCACGAGCCATCCGTGGATATCCAACCATTCCCGCGCCACGCCGACATGGGATTTCACCTGAATTCCAAGAGATTCCGTCCACGGAATTCCTCTCTTCCAGGCGGCATTTTCAACATGTTTGGCAGACGGTTTGGTCACGGGAGGCACGGTTTCCTCATGAAACAGCAGGGGGAACTTTCGGATAGGCATACACCGGCGCCCAAAGGTCCATTGAAATCTCGGGCTCTAGGAGTGCGCCTCCGTTCAGGATCAACCAGCTGTGTCCCCGGATCGGGGTCCCCTGCTTGTGGACTCCGAAAACGATTCGGGCGTCCAGGCCCCGCCGGCGGAACAGATGGAACAGGACCAAGGACCGAATGTAGCAGGGGTTGGGCAGGCGCATCAAACGGATCAGCAGAAAGTCCGCAAACCGGCGAATACACCACGCTCTTTCCAGGTCCTCGTCTCCGAACGGCTTCCGGCGGGATCCTCCTGTATCCAGGAGATCGAGAAGCGCGGGCAACGGCATCCCGGCGGCATCACGCCGGATCCCCGGAAAAACCCGTAAGAAGTGCAGGATCCAGTACCCGTTGGCCGGATGAAGCATCCGAACGACCCGTTCAGCCCTGAGCATCGGATTCGAGAAGTCCTTCCCGGACAAACTCGTCCACCAGTTCCAGAATGTCTTGTTCGGCCCGGCTCGCGTCCACATCGTACTGAAGGATCAATTCCCGGTGAACCTCCGCAAGAGACCGGTTGCCGTCCAGAAACTCCCACACGAAACGCCCCACCGAGTTCAACGTATAATAGATCCCGTTGCTCAGGTTGAGGAGCACGCACTCGTCCTCCAGTTCCGACCACGTCACATGAGGATTTCTCCGGAAGCGGCTTTCCCAGTGATTCATGGCGCCCTCCTTGCGGCGGCATCCGACTTGTGGTAAGGCATATTGCCCGGATCGGGTCCCTCTCCAGGAACCCTCGTCTTGCTCCGGCCCAAAGCCCTCGGAGAGCGGGGAAACCCGGCGCCATGGGCGCGGAACCCTGACTCGATAGAATCATACGGCACGGTCACGGCGTATTCAAGTTGTTTGGTGGAGCAAGCGGGAGAGCCTGCTTGAAGTTGACAGGCGCAATTCACGGACTACAATGAATTTCGAACCCATCCGATTATTGGAATCTCTTATGAACCCATACCCCTTGTTCAACGGATATCCGTTCACCGCCATCGTGGGCCAGGACGCGATGAAGCTGGCCTTGATCCTCAACGTGATTCATCCGAGCATCGGCGGGGTGCTGATCCGGGGTCACCGAGGCGCCGCCAAGTCCACAGCGGTTCGCGGACTGGCCGCTCTGCTGCCCCCGGCGCCGGTGGTCGGCGACTGCCCGTTCCGGTGCCATCCTGAAGATCCCGCCCTGATGTGCGACGAGTGCCTTTCTAAGATCCGGGCGGGCCAAACCTTGACCGGCGCGGTGCGCCCGATCCCGCTGGTCAATCTTCCCCTGGGGACCACCGAAGACCGATTGCTGGGCTCCCTGGACCTGGAACAGGCTTTAGGCCAGGGGCGGCGGAAATTCGAGGCCGGGCTTCTCGCCCGGGCCAACCGGGGCCTGTTGTACGTGGATGAAGTGAATCTTCTGGGAGATCACCTCGTGGATCTTCTGCTGGATGCGGCGGCCTTGGGCGTGAATTTCGTGGAGCGCGACGGGATTTCGTTCCGGCATCCGAGCCGCTTCGTGCTGGTGGGCACCATGAATCCCGAGGAAGGAGACCTGCGACCTCAGTTGCTGGATCGGTTCGGTCTCTGCGTCGAGGTCGCGGGCGCCGACAACGTAGCGGAACGAGCGGAAGTGGCCCGCCGGAGGATGGCCTTCGAGCGTTCCCCGGAAACCTTCACGGCCCATTGGGCCCGCGAGGAGCAGGACATGGCCGGGCGCATCGCGCAGGCCATGCAAACCTTGCCCCAGGTTCGGGTGCCCGATCCCATTTTGGAATTGGCGGCCCGGTTTTCCCTGAGTTTCGAAACCGAAGGGCATCGGAGTGAAATCACCATGGTTCGCACCGCCATGGCCCTGTGCGCATTCCGGGGTATCGAGGAAGTGAGTTCCAAAGAGCTGTACCAGGCCGCCGAGTGGGCGCTCCCCCACCGGATCAAGAAACACGGGCTGCGCCAGGCGGAAGTGGACACGGCAAAGCTGCGTGAACTTATGGAGGAATCCCGGAGCGCGCCCCAGGAATCCCCTCAGGACGGCTCACAGGTGCAAAAAAAAAAGTTCACGGTCCTTTAGCGGAAGCTCCCACCGTGATTCCGCCTTCGTTCCCCGAGGACCGGCTTCTTGATCCGGCGGTTTCCCTCGAAAATGTAATCCGTGTGTCCATGCCCGGTCGAAGACGGAGACGCCTCGTCCACAACGGCATGGGTGCGGCCGTTCAAAGCAGGCCCTTCGATCCCGGGAAACGGGAGGACCTGGACCTGTTGGGTACGCTGCTCACCGCGGCGCGCCGGCTTTCCGGTGGAAGCGGAACACCGGAAGCATTCCGCCTTCTGCCGTCCGACCTGCGCCGGAAGATCCGGGAGCGGCGAACGGCCTACGCCCTGGTTTTCGTGGTGGACGCCAGTTCCTCCATGCGGAATCAAGATCGTATCCAGACGGCCAAAGGAATGCTGAGGCGGTTCCTGAGGGAGAGTTACATCCGCCGGGACCGCGTCGGATTGGTTGCGTTCCGCCATGACCTGTCCAGCTTGGTGCTGCCCCTGACGTCCAACATCTTTAGGGCCGAACGGGCCGTCGAAGATCTCCCGGTCGGGGGAAGAACACCCCTGGCGGAGGGCATGGCCTTAGGCCTGCGGGCCCTGCTTCGGGAGCGCAGCCGAGAGCCGGAAAGCGTCCCCGTCATGATCATCGTTTCGGACGGAAAACCCAACCAGAGCCTGTACGGCGGCGATCCTCTGGAAGAAGCCCTCTCGGTCGCGGCGCGCGTGGCTCGGAACAAGACGGCCCTGGTGTTCATCGATACCGAGGACGATCCTCTCGCCTTCGGATACGGGCCGGATCTCGCCAGGGCGGGCTCGGGGGTATACCGCACCATGACTTCTCTGCGATGCGCATCCAGGGCTCGGTGAACCGGCCCGGGCGGCGAAAGGAATGCGCCCGAACCCGGGGAGGAAACCCTGAATGGCCGCGGATCATCACCGCAAGATACGGGACACAGTCGGTCGAACCGTGCACCCCGGCGGTGCTCGGGTCGTGAAAACCCGGAGCCGGTGTTTTCCTTCCGGGTCCCCGGCCTCCTCGATGCATGAGGAACCCGCCCGTGGATAGGATCGGCCGGTTTCGGACCATCGTGTCGCTGATTCCCGCCATATCGGCGCTGCTGGGATCCCAATGGCTCATGCTCCGGAAGGTGGAGCCCTTTTATTCCTGGTTCTATTCTTTTGCATGGTGGTCTTACATCTGGATTGCGGACCGGATTGCGGGGAATCTCGGACGAACATCCCTGATACGAAACCGTACACGGGAGTTCCTTTGGCTGTTGCCGTGGTCCGTAACCTGCTGGTTGATTTTCGAAGTGTTCAATCTGTTCCTGAACAACTGGCAATACGTAAACCTGCCTTCGACCCGATGGCTTCGGTGGCCGGGGTATGCCTTGGCGTACGCCACGGTTTTTCCGGCCTTGTTCGTCACCCGGGATTTGATACAGGCGTTCGGTTGGTTTCGGGAATGGGGAACCTCCCCCCTTCGTTTCGGAACCGCTTGGCGTGCACCCTGCTTCATCATCGGCGCCGTGGGCGTCTCGCTGGTGGTGCTGCTGCCGGAACTTTTCTTTCCCCTGGTCTGGGCCGCGCCCACCTGCATGCTGGAGCCCCTGGTCCATCGGTACGGCGGCGATTCCCTGGTCCGGCGTTGGGAACAGGAGGGATTCAGACCCATACTTCTGCTATTGTGTGCAGGAGCCGTCTGCGGCTTTCTTTGGGAGTTTTGGAATTACTGGGCCGGCGCCAAATGGGTTTATACAATCCCGTTTGTGGGGTTTCTCAAAATTTTTGAAATGCCTGTACTGGGTTTTTTCGGATTTCCTTTTTTTGCACTGGAGTGCCACGTGATGGTGGGCGCCTTGAAATTGCTGTTTCCCTTGGAGCCCGGAGAACGCTCCACGGGGCGCCGCATGATTCGCACCGTTCCCCGGGCGGCGGCCCTGGCCGCGTTTTGGATGGGCGTGTTTCATCTCATCGATACCTACACCGTCGTTTCGTTGGTCCCATGAAAAAAGGTTTCGGATCACCGACGGTCCATTTCATTTCCCTGGGGTGTCCCAAGAATCGGGTGGACACGGAGCGTACAGCCGCAGTGTTCCTTCGCCGGGGGTACCGATCCGTGGCCTCGCCGGAGGATGCGGACGTAATTCTGGTGAACACGTGCGCCTTCATCGAACCGGCCACGCAGGAATCTCTCGACACCATTCTGGAAATGGCCGAATATCGGAAAGAGCGTTCCTGTTCCCGGCTCATCGTCACGGGTTGTTTGGTTTCCCGTTACGGCGCGGAACTGGAGAAGAACCTCCCCGAGGTGGACTGTTTTTTGGGCACGGACGCGTGGACGCACGTGGCCCGCGAGTTATACGAACCGGCGGAAGCCGCGGGGAGCGAGGCCCGGCCGGGCCCGGTTGATTGCGGGCGACTGCTTTCCACACCATGGTACAGCGCCTACCTCAAGATCGCCGAAGGCTGCGACCATCATTGTACCTACTGTGTCATCCCCCGGATCAGGGGTCCGTTTCGGAGCGCCCCTCCAGAGCTTCTCCTCAAGGAAGCCCGATACCTGGCCCAGCAAGGCGTTATGGAATTGAACGTGGTGGGTCAGGATACCACCCGGTACGGTTCGGACTTACCCGACTCCTTCGACCTGCCTCGGCTGCTCGGCGAACTCGCCGCCATTCCTGAATTTCGGTGGATACGCACCCTGTATCTGTATCCCGAGGGAGTTACCGACAGACTCCTTCAAACGGTCTCGCGCCACAAAAGCCTCCTCCCGTATTTCGATCTTCCCATCCAGCATGTGTCACGAAGCATTCTGAAACGCATGGGGCGATGGAACCCGGCCCGCAGGATCGAGGACCTGGTGGCGCGGATCCGCAGCGTCATTCCCGAAGCAGTTCTTCGTATGACCGTAATGGTGGGATTCCCCGGAGAAACGGAGGACGACTTCCGGCAATTGGCGGAGTTCATCCAATGGGCTCAGCCGGAGCATCTCGGTGCTTTCCGTTTCTATGCGGAGGAAGGGGCGCCGGCATCATCCTTTTCCGATGCCGTGCCCGAGGAGATTCAGGAGGACCGGGTCGCCTGGATCATGGAGATCCAGAGCGGTCTCTCCCGAGCCAGGAACGAACGGCGGGTGGGATCCGAAATCACGGTGCTGGTGGAAGGTCCGGATGAGGAAGACTCTTCGCTGGTACAGGGTCGCGCCTGGTGGCATGCCCCCGAGGTCGACGGCATGGTATTGTGCTGTGGCTCCGCCGAACCGGGGCAGTGGGTGCGCGTGCGGGTTACGGAAGCTCTGGAATACGATCTGGTCGGGCGCGTGGTCGGAGGGGACACGCGATAGCCCCCCGGGGAACCGGCCGCCATTCGTTTTGGTTTGCGTTCGTTACGATTTTCCACTACAAATTCGAATAGGTATGGAGAACACGGTTCTCAAGGTACGGGCATGGGCCCGCTCCATCCATGGAGTGTTCAAGAAATGAGGGACACAGGTCTGTGTCGCCCAGGGCCTTCAATGGATCTCGTGGAGGGGCGGGAGGAGGCTCCGTATTTCCCGCGGATTTCTGCAGAATTTCGCTTTATGATCGGATCGGAACATGGCTTCCCAGGATTTTTTGACCGCGATGGACGCGGATTTCAACCGGATAAACCACGAACTGCAAGCACATCTGAAAACCCATGTGGATCTCATTTCGGAAGTGGGAGAGCACATCCTCCTTTCCGGGGGTAAGCGGATCCGGCCCATACTTTTTGTGCTCTGCGCCCGCCTGGCCGGATATCGGGGGGATTCCGAGCACCACTTCTCCACCCTGTTCGAGTATCTTCATGCAGCCACGTTGCTTCATGACGACGTCATCGACAATGCGGAAATGCGGCGGGGCATTCAAACGGCCAACCTGGTATGGGGAAACGCGGCGGCGGTTCTGGTGGGGGATTTCCTGTATTCGAAATCCTTCAATGTCGCCGTGGAAATGGGAGACTTGAGGATTTTGGAAGTGTTGTCCAGGACGACCAACCGTATGGCGGAAGGCATGGTTCTGGAGCTGATCCATTCCCACGACTTCAACCTGTCCCTGAATGACTACATGGAGGTAGTCTGTTCGAAGACGGCTGTGCTCATGTCGGCGGCCTGCCGCATCGGTGGGATGATGGGTTCTCTCACCGAGGACGAAGTGGATCGACTGGGTGAATACGGCTTGGAATTGGGGATTGCGTTCCAGATCGTGGATGACGCCCTGGATTACAGCCTGACGGAGCAGGAGTTCGGAAAACCCGTAGGTAAAGACGTGGAAGAAGGCAAGATCACTCTCCCCCTGCTCCATACCCTGAACTCGTGTACTCCCGCCGAACACGAACACTTGGTGTCACTGTGCGACCGCGACACGTATACGCGGGAGCACCTCTCCGAAATCATCTCCGTCGTGAACCGGTACGGAGGAGTCGACTATAGTATGAATACGGCGCGGGGGCATGTGGAACGCGCCCTCTCGCATTTGGAAGGATTTCCCGAAAGTTCGGGGCGCCGCCGGCTTCTGGAGCTGGCCGAATTTGTGTTGGAACGGCGGTTCTGAAGACGGCGCAGGGATGCGATGGGTCCCGGAAGGAATCGGCATACACGGGGGCACAGGACAGACTATGGGACAAGAAGACATTCGACGGAATTGGGTGTGGGTCGTGATCCAGGAGGGACCGACGGAGGATACGCTGCTGGGCCGGGAGGATGAACAGACCGGAGAACGCTTCATTCCATTCTTCGCTTCCAAGGAAGAGGGGGAGTCGTGCATGCCGGTCTTCCGCCGGGGGTCGGAGGCAAAGTACGCCGTAGAGGCTATGTTGTACGAAGAGCTGGTCAAGTACGCCGGAGAGAACGGATTCACCCTCTTCAAACTGGACAGCGGGGGCCGGGTCCTGGAGAAGATTCGCCGGACTCACTGACCGGCCGTATTCCAGGGATGGCGCCCCTCGCATCATTCGTTCGTTGTGACCGGGTACACCACCATGGATCTGTTCTGGAGAATCGCGGAAAAGAAGATACGAGAGGCCATGGATCGCGGGGATTTCGACGATCTTCCGGGAAAAGGCGAGCCCCTCGTCCTGGAAGACGACAGCCGGGTCCCGGAAGACCTGCGGCTGGCGTATAAGATCCTCAAGAACGCCGACTGCCTGCCGCCGGAGGTGGCGGACCGTCAAGAAATCCGTCAGATGGAGGATCTCCTTGCCGGTATCGAAGACGAACGGGAAAAGTACAAACAGATGAAGCGGTTGAACTACCGGATCATGCGGCTGAACTCCAGCCGGCGGACCCGCGTGGAATTCGAGATTCCCCAGCATTACTTGGATAAGGTGGTGGATCGGCTGGGGAAAAAAGCCTGAGAGAATTTCCGCGCCTTCGCGCACGAGGTGGATCGCGGTCATGGACATGAAACGGGAGTATTACGAGGATGTTCAGTTTCTGAAATCGTGGGTCGCCTTGGTCTGGTTCGTAGTTTTGCTTGCGGGACTTTCCGTGCTGCCTTTCTTCCTGCCCAATTACTATCTGTACATGGCCAATTTCATGGCCATCAACGTCATCGTTACCATCGGCCTCAACATCCTCATCGGGTACACCGGCCAGATTTCCCTGGGCCATGCCGGCTTTTTCGCCATCGGCGCCTACACCACGGTGCTGCTCATGTCCAAATGGGGGATTCCTTTTCCCGCCGCCCTGGCGGCGGGAGGCTTCACCGCGGCGATTTTCGGCTTTCTTTTGGGCATTCCGGCGCTGCGCCTGGAGGGGCCCTATTTGGCCATCGCCACCTTGGGTTTCGGTATGTTTGTCACCCAAGTGATCGGGCGATGGAAGATTTTCGGCGGCCGCATGGGGATGCAGGCCCCGCCCATCCGGTTGTTCGATTACCCGCTGACCGGGGATCGGGCGTTGTATTTCATCATCATACCCATCACCGTGCTTCTCGCCCTGGCGGCCCGGAATCTGGTCCGCACCCGGGTGGGGCGGGCCTTCGTGGCCATTCGGGACAGCGACATCGCCGCCGAGGCCATGGGGGTGAACCTCACCTACTACAAGACACTGGCCTTCGCCGTGAGCGCGTTCTATACGGGGATTGCAGGCGGATTGATGGCCTTTGTCCTGGGATACATCAATCCCCATTCCTTCACGTTCATTCTCTCGATTATGTTTCTGGCCATGGTGGTCATTGGGGGCGTGGGATCCATATTCGGTTCCATCATGGGGGGAATCGTTTTTTCGTTCCTCCTGTTGAAGTTGGACGCCGTTCAGGAACTCCCGTATCTTGGAAGTCTTTTTGTTGCCGTAAGCGAACGGTGGATGTCCGTGAGCGGCCTGCCCAACGTGGCCAGTATCATCTTCGGATTGATTCTCATCGGCATCATGGTGTTTGAACCGCTCGGTCTCTACGGAGTCTGGATTCGAGCCAAGCTGTACTGGAAGACGTGGCCGTTTTGATCTTTCACCATTGCGCGCGAGCATTCCTTTTCGCAGGGGGGACTTCATGTTCGGTCAATTGGTCCTGAGCGGCATGGCCATGGGAAGTCTGTACGCCCTCATCGCTCTCGCCATGGTCATTATTTACAAGACATCGGAGGTCCCCAACTTTGGACAGGGGGAAATGGCCATGATCTCCACCTTCGTGGCCTATTCCCTGCTTCAGACGGCGGGCTGGCCCTTTCCGTACGCCTTTTTGGGGGCTTTGGGGTTTGCCGCCGCCCTGGGCGCGTTTCTGGAATTCGCTTTCCTGCGCAGAGCCAAGGATCCTAATATCCTGGGTCTCATCGTAATCACCTTAGGCTTTGAAATGGTCTTATACGGTACGGCCAGTTGGAAATGGGGAGCGGATCAAAAAGATTTCCCCTTCCCTGTGTCGGATTTCGATATCGTATCCGTGGGAGGGGTCGTGGCCAGCTATCTGAACATAGTCACCTTTTGCACGGCCGTGGCCGTCATGGTTTTTCTGTTCCTCTTTTTTCGGTACACCACCATCGGGATCGCCATGAAAGCCACCCAGCAGAACCGTTTGGCGGCGAGAATCAACGGCATACGAACGAACCGTATCCTCTCCATAACGTGGGCCTTGAGTTCGGTCATCGGAGCTTTGGCCGGCATCCTGTTGGCCCCCGTGGCCACGCTGGATCCCAATCTGATGCTGGATCCGCTCTTGAAGGGATTTGCCTCTGCGGTGCTGGGAGGCATGACCTCCCTGGTGGGATCCGCCGCAGGAGGATATATTTTGGGAGTCCTGGAAAATCTGTTCGGCGGATATGTCTCCCTGGAGTTCAAGTCCGTGGTGGCTTTCTTCGTCATTGTACTCGTTCTCTGCATCCGCCCCAGTGGACTGTTCTCCCGGCATTATGTACGGAAAGTGTGACGGGAACCATGAGGGATTTCTTTTCGGTTCAGAACCTCCGCGTGCGCTTCGGCGGTCTGGTGGCGGTGGACAGTGTCTCCTTCGGCGTAGAGCGGGGCGGAATCTTTTCCATCATCGGCCCCAACGGCGCCGGAAAAACCACTATCTTCAACTGCATCAGCGGCATCTACAAGCCGGAGGAAGGGCGGATCCTGTTCGAAGGCCGGGACATAACCCGTCTCAAACCCCATGTCCGCGCCGAGTTGGGTATTGCCCGCACGTTCCAGAACATCGAGCTTTTTTCGAAAATGACCACCATGGAAAACCTGATGCTCGGGCGGCACGTACACATGAAGTCCGGGGTCTGGGGCGGATCGCTCATGTTTTGGAGGAACGCGCCCGCCGCCAGGGACGAGGTGAAGCACCGGGGGCGGGTGGAGGAAATCATCGATCTGCTGGATCTGCAATCCGCTCGTAATCAATTGGTCGGGGGACTGCCTTACGGAACGCAGAAATTGGTGGAACTGGCTCGGGCGTTGGCTCTGGAACCCAAATTGCTCCTTCTGGACGAGCCTTCCGCGGGTATGAACTCGGAAGAAAAACAGGATCTCATATTCTGGATCAAGGATATTCAGGATGAACTGGGCGTCACCATTCTCCTCATCGAGCACGACATGAAAATGGTCATGGATATTTCCGACCGGATCCTGGTGTTGAACTTCGGCCGTTCCATCGCCGAAGGATTGCCCCAGGAAGTACAGAGCCATCCGGATGTGCTGAGCGCCTACCTGGGCAAGGAAGACGAGATGTGAACGCGCTGCTCCGAATCAAGAACGTGGAAACCTATTACCGCCTGATATACGCCCTTCGCGGCGTGTCCATGGAAGCGGAGACGGGCCGGATCACCGCCATTCTGGGTCCCAACGGAGCGGGAAAAAGCACCATCCTGAAGACCGCCATGGGGCTGCTGGAAGACCAACCCGAAAAGGGTGTCATCGAGTTTGACGGCGCCCGAATCGACGGCAAGGATCCGGAAGACATCGTGCGAAGGGGTATCTCGTATGTACCGGAAGGCCGGGAAGTGTTCGAGGAACTCAGTGTACGAGAAAACCTCCTGATGGGCTCCTACATTCGGCGTGATCGGAGCGGAATCCGAAGGGATTTTGAACGCATATACGACTATTTTCCCGTTTTACGCGAACGCGAGCACCAATGGGCCGGCACCTTGTCCGGCGGAGAGCAGCAGATGCTGGCCATCGGTCGCGCCTTGATGAACGGTCCCAAACTCCTGTTCCTGGACGAGCCCAGCCTGGGATTGTCTCCCCTGCTGGTCCGGGAGATTTTTCGCATCATTCGGGAGATCAACCGCGAAGGCGTGACCATGGTCCTGGTGGAACAAAACGCCCGTATGGCGCTGAAGATTGCGGATTTCGGACTCATCATGGAAAGCGGGCGGTTCGTACTCAAAGGCGAGGCCGGACAACTCATGGAAGACCCGGACGTGAAGGAATTTTACCTCGGCATTCGTTCCGAGGAATCGGCCAAAGGATATCAGCGATGGAAGCGCAAGAAGCGCTGGCGCTGATCGGACGTTCTTGGAGGAACGCGAGGCATGGATCCCAACTCCATTCAGGCGGAGACAGTACACCCGGATACGGTCCCGGGCGTATTCCTTCGCGCCGTCCAGAAATACGGCGACCGCACGGCGCTCCGATACAAGAAGTACGGCCTGTGGCGCGATATTTCGTGGAACGGGTATTTCGAAAGGGCCGGGAGGGTGGCCCTGGCTTTGATGCGCATGGGTCTCCAAAAGGGGGAATGCGTATCCATCATCGGGGATAACTGCCCCGAGTGGGTGATCATCGATTTGGGGATTCAGTGCGCCGGCGGCGTGTCCGTGGGCATTTACAGCACCAATGCCTCCTCACAATGCGAATATGTAGTGACGGATTCCCGGTCCCGATTCTACTTCGTGGAAAACGAGGAACAACTGGACAAATGGCTCGATTTCCGGGATGAAGCCCATCTTCTGGAAAAAGTCATCGTGTGGGATCTGGAGGGATTGCGCCATTTCAAGGACCCCCTGGTCATGACCTTTCAGGAACTCCTGGAACTGGGTCGTGAAGAGGAAGAGACATCGGCAAGGGCCCTCACGATCCGCATGGCGGAAATCACACCCGAAGACCTCTCCGTCCTGATTTACACCTCGGGCACCACGGGGCCTCCCAAGGGCGCCATGCTCACCCATCGAAACGTGACCTGGATGTCCGAAGCGATTACGGCGGACAATCCCATGCTCGACGGAGACGAGGTCCTGAGTTTTCTCCCCCTGTGCCATATCTTCGAACGGTTGTTTTCCGTGTTCATACACATCCGCTGTGCGTACGTGGTTAACTTTATCGAAAACCTGGACACGGTCATGGATAACATGCGCGAAGTGTCCCCCACGGTAGCCTATGCCGTACCCCGCATCTGGGAAAAGTACTGCTCCGCCGTGTTGATCCGCATGTCCGACGCCACCTGGGTCAAGAAGATGGCCTTTGGGTTGGCGCTCAAGATCGGAAAGAAGCGCGCCTATCTCAAAATGAACTTTCGGTCCGTACCCGCATATCTGGAAGTGCTGAACTTTTTGGCGTGGTTGACCGTATTCCGAAAACTCAAGGAACGTTTGGGCTTCGATCGGGTGCGGGTGGCCTATTCGGGAGCGGCGCCCATCTCCCCGGACGTGCTGCACTTCTTCCAATCCATAGGAGTGTACCTCATCGAGGGTTACGGACAGACGGAGGGTACCGGAGTCACCTGCATGAGCCGGTTGGGCAAAGTGAAGTTCGGAACCGTGGGTCCTCCCGTGCGAGGCGTCGAGGTGCGTATCGCCGAAGATGGGGAAATCCTGGTGCGTTCCCCCGGGGTGTTCAAGGGATACTACGGAAACCCGGACTCCTCGGCGGAAACCGTGCGGGACGGTTGGCTTTACTCCGGAGACGTGGGTGAGTTGGACGACAACGGCTTCGTCAAGATCACGGACCGGAAGAAGGACATCATCGTCACCGCCGGAGGAAAGAACATAGCTCCGCAGTATATCGAGAACCAGCTGAAATTCTCGCCCTACATCAACGACGCCGTGGTCATCGGGGACAAACGCAAGTTCATTACGGCCATCATCGTCATCGATGAGGAAAACGTGGTGAAATACGCGCAGGATCACAGGATCCAGTTCTCCACCTATGCGGATCTCACCCGTAACGACCGAATCGAGGAACTGATCCGGCGCCAGGTGGACGAGGTGAACCACAATCTGTCCCGCGTGGAACAAATCAAAAAATTCACCATCCTTCCCAAAAAACTTTACGAAGAGGACGGAGAGGTCACTCCCACGATGAAGGTGAAACGCAAATACATCAGCGAGGCCTTCAAGGACCTCATCGACGCCATGTATCGGTCCTGATGCCGAAAGCATACGCGTGCACAGGAGAAGGAAGACCCGGCGATGCGGCCGGCGGGACGCCGGCGGCCGGCCGGGAAGCGCCCTTTCAGGGGAAATGGGGCCGGTGTCGGCCGGCCTCCGGCGCGTTCAAGGCTCTAACGTCTTTCGATTTAAGGAGGTACGGCATGAGGAAAGGAATGCAGTGGGTGTTTGCCGGGCTGGCCATGGCCTTGATGCTGGTAACGGCCTTGCCTGCGGGTGCGGAACGGGGGATCACGGACACGGAGATCCGCATCGGGCAATGGGGTCCCCAGACAGGGCCCGCGGCCTTGTGGGGGGCCGTGGCCCGGGGGACGGATTGCTATTTCAAAATGATCAACGACGAGGGCGGCATCCATGGCCGGATGATCCGCTACTTCCTGAGGGATGACGGCTACCAGCCGCCCCGCACCAAGGCCGTGGCCAAGGAAATGCTGGAAAGGGACGAAGTGTTCGCATTTGCGAGCGGTGTGGGTACAGCCCCGGGCATGGCGGTCAAAGACTACCTGCATGAGAACAAAGTTCCCTGGGTGGGTCCCGCGGCGGGTTCCACACACTGGGCCTATCCCCCCACCCGGTACCTCTTCGGCGTATATCCCCTTTATTGCGACGAAGCGGCCATCCTGGTGAACTATGCGGTCAAAGAGCTGGGTAAGAAGCGCATCGCCTTCTTCTATCAGAACGACGACTACGGTAAGGTGGGCTTGTACGGCGCCCGCGTTGCCCTGAAGAATTTAGGCATGGAGCCGGCGGTTGAAATCTCCGCCGAAATCACGGATACGGACTTGAGCACCCATGCCCTGAAAATGAAGCAAGTGGACGCGGATTGTGTGATCATGTGGGTCCTCCCCAAACACGGAGCCATCATGATGGGCACCGCCGCCAAGCTGGGCTTCGCCCCCACGTGGATGACCTCCAGCACCCTGAGCGATTATCCTTTGATGATGGAAATCACCAAGGGGCTGTGGAAAGGGGTCATCTTCACAAACTTCGGAGAATTGCCCGACTCGGACCACCCGCTCATGGTAAAGTACCGTGAAGCCTGGAAAAAGTATGCCCCCGACGAACGATGGGGCGTGTTCTTCTACGCCGGGTTCCTGTTTGTCGAGCCCATGGTGGAGGCCCTCAAGCGGGCGGGTCGCGACCTGACCGTGGAGCGCTTCGTGGAAGCCATGGAAAGCTTGACGGACTTTCAGGGCATCGGGCCCGTGCTGACCTTCGGTCCGGACCAGCGCCAGGGAGCCCGTTCCGTGTTCCTGGCCCGGGTGGAGGAGGACGGTACCGCGACCCGGCTCACGGACTGGATGACTTCGGACATCGACGTAGAGGAAGTGATCCGGCTTCTCAAGGAATGACCCCGTAACCCGATCTTCCAGGAACGGCACACCCGGCCGGGCCTCGAGTCCCGCCGGGTGTTTTCCCTCAAGAGCAGGGCTTCTTTCCTCTCAGCCTACCGGGACACCAGGAAATAGAACCAGCCCGCAAACAACACGATCACCCACCCGAAACCCACAAACCAGAGAAACCGCAGCCAAAGCTCCCCAAAGTGACGCCGGGTGGTCTGGACGATCCAACTCCATCCCAATCCTACGTGGAAGGCCAAGAGCAGAACCAGGACGGCGGCCAGGCTCAGATGAAAATCCATCCACCGCTGGCGGTGAATCCCTAGAAAGGTGTGCGGACCGGGGCCGCCTCCGGGCGCCGCATAAGCCAATATCAGTCCTATCACGGCCAGTGCACAGGTACACACGTACAGGGCGACCACAACGATGTACTTGAACGTGTTCTTCTTCATGGAATCCTCCACAGGCCCGGCTTGAACCCAACGCCTGAAACCGGGCTCCTCGCCCCCTGCCACGGAGAGCGGAAACGACCATAGCAGTGAAAACAGCATTTCGGGCAGGCTGTTGAAAAACGATGAGATGCAAGGCGCGCGCATCCTGAGGAATGAGGCGCACCACCCGTACGCCGCAATGACGAAGGATGCAGCGTCACGCCGAAGGCGTGAAAGCAGATCGCGTTTTTCAACAGCCTGCCGGACCCCTAGGGTCCCCTAGGTATCGCAGGCGGAATTTACGGCGTTGCGTGTATTCCGGAATGGAAACCGCTTTGTTATGGTGACTACCATCATCGGTTCCCACGCCGGCCATGGACAGGGGAATCGATTCCTCGAATAGACGTCATCCGTACGAACAGGAAGTCAAACCGCGTGCGCCTCCGGGGAATCCAACACGGAACCCGTCGTATAGAAAGGCGTGTCGCTCAACCGGTTGGAGGCAAGCATGAAACCGAATCCACGTCCGGTCTGCGGTCAACCTACCCGAAACGTATGGTGCAAAGACTACTCCACCTGCCTGGATCGTGCAATCTCTCTGTCGTGGCCCACGTTCAGTTGCCGTTGGTGTTCCTTTCTTAACGTCCGTCCCCAGAACTGGAAGGAACAGGCCATGGCGGACAAGAACGACTGCTGGACGCTGGTGGCGGCGGTTTTCTATCCCCAGTACCGATGGAAAACCCAGACACGCCCTTATGCGGCGAATCGAGTCGTCGAAGAATCCGCGCAACGGCTGAGTCGGCATGTATCCGAAACGGAGCAAGCGGCGTAATCCGTCGTTCCGAGCCTTCGCTATGAGGAAATTCCTCGATTCCGAGTCCCCGGAAAGAGGGGCGTTTGTCTGTTGCAGCCAGAGGCGGAACCGTTTCGAAACGGCTTCCGCTTCCTCATCCATCCTTAACAGCCCGTTGATACACCGTATTGCGGGCAGGCCGGTGCAAAACGATGAGATGCAAGGCGCGGGAATCCTGAAGAATGAGGCGTACATACGGTACGCCGCAAAGACGCCTGTCTGCGTGGGACGCACAGGCAGACAGGATGAAGCGCAACACAGCAGCTCGTGTTTATAACGGCCTGAATAAGACCCCCTTCGGGTCCGCTCCTTTGTCTTGACCTCTCCCTTGGGGAACCGTATGGTGTTTCCTCATGGATGCATGGATAGGCGTCCGCATCGTGGTTTCCAGCAGTCTGTCAACACGCGTTCCATGAGTTCGAATTCGGGATAGCCCTTTGGATCTGCCGGTCATTCCAACGCCTGTTTTCCCTCGTTGGGTCTGGATGGAGGAAATCACCTACTCCCACATCCCCATCGCCACTCTTATCACCGCATTTCTACTGCTGGCTCCCATTTTCGAATGGGTCGGATACCGAAAAGGAGACCTCCGCTACGATCGTTTAGCCAAGAGCATGGTCTTCTTCGTAATGATCCTCTATGCTCCCGGCGCCGCCCTGGGCACGGGCATCCCCATGTTTATCATGGGGCTGTATCCCGAATTCTGGTCCCGCTTTGCCAATCTGTTTTTCTGGCCTCTCATCGCGCAGTTCGTTTTCTTCCTCCTGGACCTGATCTTCCTGTTCTTCCTGTATTACCTGACCTGGGAACGCATGATGAGCCGCAAGCCGCTGCACATCTTCTTCGGGTGCATGACGGCGCTCTTCGGGCTGCTCATCCACGCCGTATGGGACGGCTTGGGCAGCTACATGATGACACCCGGGCGGGATCTTCCCATGGTCAACGAAGCCGTGGGCTGGTCCGCCGCCGCCTTGTTCAACCCAACGTACCCTTTCCTGTTTCTGCACCGTTTCTTCGGAAACATCAGCTACAGCATGCTGCTCACAGGAGGTGTGCTGGCCCTGAAATATCTGCGGTGTAAGGATCCCGAAGAAAAGGAATACTTCGGTTTCGCCACGGACCTGACCTTCGCCATCGGCTTTGTGACGTTTTTCGCCATGCCCTTCATTGGATGGGGCTACGCCGCCGCCATCCAGAGTAATGCTCCGGTGGTGTTTCATGCCATCATGGGAGGACATGTATCCCCTCACTTCACCATCAAGATGATTCTGATCGGGATCTTCCTGGTTCTGGGGGGGACCTATCTCTTCGTCCGACATCCCCGAAAAGTCCTCCCCCTGGCTCTCTCTGCGGGCATTCTCAGCCTCTACCTCGTGCTGCATTGGCATCCTCCCCTGGATTGGCTCGGCGGGGACCCGATGGTGTGGAGAATCACGTACACGCTGCTGCTGGTTGGATTTCTGATCTTTTTATGGATGATGCGAAACCGCCGAAAACTAACCACTCAGGCTCCCTGGCCCTGGACCCTGTTCGTGGCGGGGCTGGCGGCCTTCTTCGCGTTCGCCCTGGGCGGATTCGTTCGATCCCGGGGCCGGAGTCCCTACAGTGTTTACAAACAAATCGAGAAACCCGAGGTTACGGCCCGGGAAGCGGACCGCTTCCTGCTGTACGACAAGTGCCTGATCTGCCATCTCCAGGGACCCAATGTGTTTTCGCGATATGAAACACGCGATTGGGAACGGCGCGTGGACCGGGAGCGTGAACGGCCGGGGGCGGATATCTCCGACGAGGAAGCCGCCCGCATCGTCCGCATCCTTCAGGAGTTGTATCCATGAACGGCATCGAGTTTCCCTATCTCGGGGCCAAGTGGACCATCGGCGCCTTCGGACTGCTCCATACCAGTGTAGCCTCCCTGGCCATCGGCGTCGCCTTCGTAGTGACCGTGGCCCAGATCATCGCTTACCGCAGCCGCATCCACCGCTATGATCAGTTCGCCAAGCGTTGCCAGTTCTTCCACGTGTGCATTTACAATGTCGGAGTGGTTCTGGCCATCGGACTCATCTTTTCGCTTTCCGGGCTGTACCCTCAGTTCTGGAGCCAGCTTTTCACCCATTTTTTCTGGCCGTTCATCGTCGAGGAATTCCTGTTCTTCCTGCTGGCCACCACCCTGACGTTTCATTACTTCTTCTGGGACCGCATGTGGGGGCACAAAAAGCTCCACATCACCCTGGGAGCGTTGCTTACTCCCATGTTTCTGCTCCAGTTCTATATCATCAACGGCATCGGCAGCTTTATGCTCACTCCCGGTTTCGGCGAATCCGAAGCCAGCCTGTTCAGGGGCATCCTGGGATGGGACGCCCGAGCGTTCTACAATCCGTCCTTTCTCATGCTGACTTTTCACCGGGCCCTGGCCAACGTCTCCTACGCCGGGTTCTTCCTGGCGGGGTGGTGCGGCGTGCAGCTCTATTTGACCAATGACCGGGCACGGAAAGAGCATTACGAGGACTGCGGCCGTCTGTGCTTCTACATCGGATTCACAGCCTTTTTGTCCCTGCCCGTCATCGGATATTTCTACGCCCACGTGCTCATGAAACACGCCTCCGAAGCCTTCTGGAACCTCATGCTCGGTCAGGGGGACATCATGGTGGGCGGCGTGGACACCTGGTGGCTCAAACAGCTCCTGGTGGCGCTGATGCTGGGCTCCAGCCTGGGCTATTTCCGGTATACCCTGCGGGACCCGGCGCCCTTCACCCTGCCCGGCATCATGGTCGTCAGCGTGGCCGTGTTCTATCTCATGTTCTACGTGGCCATGGGTATGGTCATGACTTGGCGGTTTTTCTGGTGGATGCTCGCCGCCGTCGCCGGAGGAGCGGCCCTTTCATGGCATATGCTCAGTTACGGTCGCGGAACCGCCCGAGCCGTGTACCTTTTTCTGGGCCTGTTGGCCTTCATGACCGTGGTGCTCGGAGGATACGCCCGGGAAGCCTCCCGGCCCCGTTTTGTGCAGCGCTTTTCCCACTACGATTCCGTATACAAACCCACGGAGCGCCAGCCGGTGCTCATGCTGCCCATTACTCCGGAGGAACTGGAAACCGTCCTGGCGCCCCCGCCGCCCATGGGGCCCGCCGCCTTGATTCAAAGCGAATGCGCTCGCTGCCACACGTTGGATCGGGTGCGACACTACCCGAAACAGGATTGGGAACGCGTGGTGGCCCAAATGATCGTATACGGAGCCCGGCTTACCACCGAGCAGGCTCAGTCGGTAACGGCCCATCTGTCGGCCGGAGAGCCGTATTAAACCCTTGTGAAAACTCGGAAGGCGCCTTGAACGAACCCGAAAAGAAACCCCGGTCGCTACCGGAAGGGGAAGAACCCGAGGCGGAACGGGCGGCGGATCGTACCGCTGCGGATGCCGCTTCGGACCCGGACGGGAAGCCATCCGGTGCGGAGCCGCCCTACCCCGAGCGTCCACCCTCGGAAGATCCCCGCTGGGTCATTCGAACGGTGTGGATCTGGTTCGGTTTCGCGTCGTTCAGCGTGGTATTCATCGTCGTCCTGCTGGTTCTGGGCGCCCTGTACGATTGAGCCATGATACACACCCTGGTGCGCGGCGGCATACTGGTTCTCAAGATTTTGATCCTGGCGTTCGTGGCCGTCATGATCGTTCTGCAGATCCCTGAGCTGCGTTACGATCTGGACTCTTCCCGTCCCGTCGAGATTGCTTCCCCGGAAGATTTGACACGGGAACGATTCCCCGGCATCCATTTTGTTTCCGTGGCCGGAAAGGCCGATTTCGAAAAGGCTTTCGTATACCAGCGATACGGCCTCTCCTTCACGTACTTCCATGCGCAACCGTATGGAATGCGGCTGGTCATACGATCCTATGACACACCCACGGAGGAATGGAAGAGATTCGAACGGTTCCTGGGCAAACTGCGCCCCTTCGACCGGCAGCCGTTCTCCTACAAGATCCGGGACATCCACCGGGACCTGTTCCAGATGGAAATCCCCGAGGACTCGTTCTTTCTGGGACTAGACGACGTTCCTCGACTCAGCGGATGGCAGGTGGGGGGCGTGATCTTTGCCGGGCTCCTGTGGGGAGGCATGCTCTATGCCTTTTTTCTACGCCGGGTGGCGGCTCGCCGATTCGCCCTGCGTTTCAAAAACCGAGAGGTTCGTTGAAGTCCGGGCCTTCGCGTTCACGAGAACAGGTTATGAAAACCCCGTCGGAAAGGATTTTCGAGGATTTCTGTCAGCAGAAGGGAATCCGTTGGAAGCGGGTGGCGGAAAGGGAGGTTCGGACGCCAGATTATGATATTTTTGTTCCGAAGCGCAAAATAGTGGTCGAAGTGAAGGAAATAGAACCAAACAACGAGGAGAAGCAGGTCGAGAAAGAACTGATGGAAAAAAGAGTTGTGGTAGGCAGTTTGGTACCTGGAAAAAGGATACAAAACAAAATAGTAAAAGCCAACCGGCAGATTAAGAATCGTACAAAATGGCGATATCCAGGGATCCTAGTCCTATTGGATACCGGATATGTGGTAAATCACCTGGAACCATATCTACTTCGCGTGGCGATGTATGGACGCGAGAAACTACTAGTGTTAGTTCCAAGCGATCCGCGTCAACTACCTATTATAGATGGCGTGAAATACGGACCGAAACAAAGCATGACGTCTCAACACAACACTTCGATTAGTGCGATCGGCGCACTCGACGCTTCGGATCCTGATAATATACAGTTAGAGGTATACCACAATGCATATGCAAGTATTCCTCTGGATCCTTCGCTGCTGCACCGATATGGACTCAGACAGTTTCGCCTTTCCGAATTCAAACCGGGGAAAAAGTCGGATTGGGAGATGATTCCAGAGCCCATCAAACTGTGACAAAGCTTCTTTCCAGCGGCGCAGCCGTGAGAAGTTTGGCTGAGACAGCGTGATCCTGGAGGAACACGCGGACTGAAGCCCAACACCCTGCGAGGGTTTCCCCTAGTTCGCGGCGCCTCCGCCCAGGATCTGTTCCAGCGCCCCGACAAAAGCTTCCAGCGCCGGCTTTTCCGCCACGGTCACCCGAATGAAGTCGGGAAATCGGAACCCCGTCATGGACCGGATCATGACACCGTGTTTCATGAGTTTTCGATAGGCCAGCGTGTCGCTCATGGGCAACCGAATCATCACATAATTCCCCTCCCCGCACACCGAGAACAGGCCCAGGCGATCCAACTCCCCGGCCAGGTATTCCTTTCCCGCCCGCACCATATCCCGGGTCCGGCGGATGTGGGCGGGGTCGTCCAGGGCCGCCAGGGCCGCTTCCTGGGCCACCGTATTCACCGAATACACCACGCAGGTGCGCCGGATCACGTTCACCACATCCAGGCTTCCCGCCAGGTACCCGATGCGCAGGCCGGCCAGGGCGAACATCTTGGAAAACGTCCGGAACACCACCATGTTGGGATATTCCCGGATCAGCTCGATGCCGTTGGGATAGTCTTCCCGTTCCACGAACTCGAAATAGGCTTCGTCCACCACCACAATCCGGGATCCGGCTACTCGATCCAGGAACCCTCGCAGCCGGGCTTTGCTCCAGTAGGTCCCCGTGGGATTGTTGGGATTGCAGACGAACAGGATCTTGGTCCGATCATCGATGCGCGCCAGCATGCCTTCGTCGTCGAAGCCATACTCCTTCAAGGGAACCAGCTCCGCTCGGAAACCGGAAAATTCGGCCACCCATTCGTACACCGCAAAGGTCTTGTCCGCCGTGACAATGTTGTCTCCTTCCCGGCAGAAGGCCTTGATCACAAAGGCGATGACTTCGTTGGCCCCGTTCCCCACCAGGACCTGATCCGGGTGCAGCCCGTGGATACCGGCAAGGCGGCTTCTCAGATGAAAGGAATCGCCGCTGGGGTACACCGCGGCGCGGGGCGGCGGGAAACGTTCCAGAACCTTCCGGGCCTTCGAGGGCGGTCCCAACGGGTTTTCGTTGTTGTTCAGCCGAAGGATTCGGGAACATCCGTACAGCTTCATCAACTCGTCGTCGGGCTTACTCGGAACGTACGCCTCGAACGCCTTGACATGGTCCGGGACCAGTCTGTCCAAATCGAGACCGGTCATTGCCCCGCCCCGTCTTTCCGATACTGAAACACCACCAGATCCCCCTCGCCTCCATGGGGAATCACCAGCCTGGGCTCGAACCCGCCGTCCATCAACACCGGCGCCAGCTCCGCCTGCCGCGCCCTGCCCGTGTCCAGCTCGAACAGCACCTGGGACACATCTTCACCCTGCAACAGATCCATGTGGCGGGACAGGTTTTCAGCGGCATCGGCGCCTTCCCAGAGAGGGCGCAACGTGACCCGACCGTGGGACCGATCGAATTCCGTCGAAAACACCGAAAAGGGGGAACGCTGTTCCCCGGCGGGTTCCACCACCTGAATGGAACGGCCCAGATAGAGCCGGTCGTACTGCGCTTCCAGGAACCCCCGCAGGCGCGGGTGTGACCATACCCACCGGCCCGGATCCTCCTTCAGTTGCCGGTACAGTACAGGCTGCGGCAACGGGGTTCCGGAGGTCTTCCGACGGATCAGGGAACCCAGGGACTCCATGTACTCGGCGGGAACGCCGGACGTTCCGTATCGGCATATCACGCCCAACGCCTCCGTGCGGCCATGCTTTCCGACGCATGCGTCCAGCAGAGCCCGGGCCACCGAACTTCGCTCCGCCGCATGGAACACGTAAGGGCCGAAAATCTCCACCAGCCCGGAACCCTGAGAACGCCATGCCATTCCGCCCCCGATGCCCGAACCCTTATCCCGCGCCGCCAGGATGCCATACTCGCCGCAGGCCGCCATGTCCACGAGCTTGCCCGGAAACCGGAATATCCCTGGAACTTCCGAAGCCGGGAAAAACCGGCACACATGGGAGGCAAGCACCTTGACTTCTTCCGGATCGGGAGAAATCACCTCGAAGGATTTGAGAGGAATGGGATCCGGGCCGCTTCCAGGAACCGGTTCCTCGGGATAGGCCTTCTCCTTGGTGAGGAGCAGATGCATCCCCCGGGGAGGACGCTCCGAAATCTGCAAATGATCCACGGACCGGGCGGCCAGGAGCAATCCCAGGTCTTCCAGATCCGGTTCGCTGTCCGGAGACCATCGGGCCGTCAGATTGAACGCCCTCATTCGTAAGGGTTGGACCGGAAGCAGAACGGACAGCCGGACGCAGTACACGCCGTCGGAACACTCCGCATCGAGCGCCTGGCCGGGATCGGCCAAAGGAATCAGGTAGGTGAAAAGTTCCTCGGCCGCCAGCACCAGTTTCAGCGTCTCGCCGTTTCCCATGCCGAAGGCCCGAGAGGCATGTTCCACCATGGAGGTAAATGCGGGCAGGAACAGGGGATCCAATGGAACACGCAGGGTCAGGGTCTTTCCGGACACAGTCATGCGGACGTCTCCTTCAGCCGGATTTCGGAACGGCGCTTCCCTCAAGTCAAGTTCTTAACAGCCCATTGATAAAGACCATTCCGAGCAGGCTGTTCAAAAACAATGAGATGCAAGGCGCGCGAACCCTGAGAAATGAGGCGTATATGCAGTACGCCGCAATGACGAAGGAGAAAGCGCAACACAGCAGATCGCGTTTTTCAACGGCCTGTGAATAAAGGACCCCACCGGATCTAAACGATATGCAATTCGCAGACCTTTCGAAAGTGATGACCGTAAATGGAAAGCGTGACGGCCAGCGGAAGCAGTTTCGGTTTGCGGAACAGGGTCCAGATCAGCAGGTACCAATACTGAAAGCGCTCCTTACCCAGGATGCCGAGCCGTATCCCGGAGCGGAAGAATGCCAGAAATCGCTGGAAATCCATGGGAATGGAAATTTCCGGGGACTTTAATTCTCTGAGAACGGTTTTCACTCTCTGATAATAATGCTTTGGAGAATAGATATGGCACATAATCTGTTGATACCATTCCGAAAGCCGATCCAGTCCCATCTTCGGAATGATATTGGTCGTACCGTCCACGTTATTTCCGGAAATCGCACCGATCACTCTATTTTCATCCTGGAGCCGTTTGAACAACCGGGTTCCGGGAGGAGCCTGAAGCAGGCCTACCATCGCGGTTACAATACCGCTGGTTTGAATGAATTCTATGAGCCGCTCGAAGGTTGAATGCGTATCACTGTCGAACCCTATGATAAACCCGCCATGCACCTGGAGTCCGGATCGCTGTATGATACGGACGCTTTCCAACAGATCTCTGTTCCTGTTCTGTTTCTTGTTACATTCCGTAAGGCAGGCTTCATCCGTGGATTCAATTCCTATGAAGACGGAATCGAATCCCGCCTTGACCATCATAGCCATGAGTTCGGGATCGTCCGCCAGATTGATGGATGCTTCCGTATAGAACGCGCACCCCTTCTTGTTCCTGCGCCATTGAATCAGTGCCGGCAGGAGTTGTTTTTTCAAATATCCCTTGTTTCCTATGAAGTTGTCGTCCACGAAGAAGATGTTCCCCTTCCAGCCCGAATCGTACAGAACATCCAATTCCGCGATCACTTGATCGGAGGTTTTTATCCGGGACTTGCGGCCGAACAGGGTCGTCACGTTGCAGAAATCGCAGTCGAAGGGACATCCTCGGGAAAACTGGATGCTCATGGAGGCGTACTTCTTTATGCGGATCAGCTCCCAGGAAGGAACAGGAGAAGCATGCAGGTCGCAGAAGTCCGACGCCCGGTAGACTCGTTTAGGATTCCCCGCTTCCAGGTCCTTCAGGAAGGAGGGCAACGTTTCCTCCGCTTCGTCCAGGACCAGGTGGTCCACCTCCGGGAAGTCTTCGGTTTCCATTGTGAAGAGCGGGCCTCCCGCCACCACGGGCACGCCGGCGGCTTTGCAGCGGCCGATGACCCGTCTGGCCGAGGTTCGCTGAACGGCCATGCCTCCGATGAAGACCAGATCCGCCCACCGGAGATCCTCGTCCGAAAGCCGGGTCACATTCATGTCTATGAGACGCTTGGGCCACGACCCGGGCAGCAAGGCCGCCACGGTAAGCAACCCGAGCGGAGGATGCGCCGCTTTCTTCCCGATGAAGGTCAGGGCGTACTTGAAGCTCCAGAATGTGTCGGGAACCTCCGGATAAAGGAGCAGAACGTTCATGAATGTTCCTCCATACCGCAAAAAGCGGGGGAAAACGGCGTGTAGAAATCCGATGGGGTTCCGCCGGAACAAAAGACCACGATAGATTATGCACCACCGGCGGCGGGTATTGCAAGCGGCAGGGCCATCCGATCCCTTTAAACCAGACGGAAGACGTGTAGGTTGCCGGGATCCGCAGGCGGACAATTCGCTTTCGCTCCGGCGATCCACCCATCCCGGCAGGCCGCAATACCGTTTAACAACAGCCTGTTAGAACAAGTCCCCTATGGACAACGTATCATACCAGTGACGGTAGAGGGCAACCCAGCGATAGGCAATGGCCGTCACCAATTTGGCCCGGCATACCCGGTACCTGTTCGCATCGGCCAGATACGTATTGGGAAACGTATCCGAATCCGGAATAGACTCTTTCCAATACGGCCAGTGCATTTCATCGATAAAGCCGGCTTTCCTGATTTCCGCAGCCGTGTGCATTCCATAATCCGCACAGAGCTTGCCGCACTCGCCTCCCACTCCGGAAAGCTTGCCACGGAGCGCTTCGGCGCCGTCCCCGCGACGGAGTTCAAGCGGCCATGCCCGCAGATTGCCGATAGATCCATGCCACTCTCTGATCAGAGCCGGGACGGACCGTACATAATAGACATATTCTTGAGGGTGGATGCGCTCCATATCCCAGGGACGATTCGTTCCTTCCGACTGATCCCGACTCGACGGGTCGTGGTTCGGATACCATTGCAGCAGATAGGGTCTCTGAGCATACAATACCAATTCCTGTTTCGTCCGCAGAGCATCGGCCAGTTTTCTCCAGCCCTCGAGATGATCGTGCTTTCCGTCGAGATCGTTTCTTTTTTCCCAGAATGCCAAATGATTCGAGTACCAACCCTCCAATTTGATTTTCTTATGAAAGGTCCCTGAAAAATTGTCCGACCAGTTCCAATGTTCCCATAGTTCGTCCTTAGGAGGATGGAAACCGTAGGTTTGCGTCAGGGATTTATCCACCGTATCTTGCAGAACTTCGGGCGGAATCAGAGGAATGAGCTGGATATCTCCCCGGGAACTCAGTTGCAGGCAATCCCGAAGGCATCCTTTCGAATAGAATACGGATACATCGCCTGTGGAGGCATTCAGGCGTTTCCACAACGTTTGAACGCACTCGCCCGGCTTGTTGGAGAACCACGCCAGGGTCGTTACGGCGCCCAGTAATCTCCTCTGCGCTTCGCCGGTCAGGGACAGTGGATCCTTTCCGGCCCGCAGCATCCGATGGAGCCAGGCCAGGAACAGGAAAAACGTGTCTGGAGCGCGCTGAGGCAGTTCCGTTGCAAGCACGGGAGGAAGTCCATGATCCCCTGTGCCGGGAGCGGCCGTCAATAGCTTATACGCACTCTCGAAGAGCTTTCGGGCTTCATTTTCCTGTAGTAATTCGGTTATTTCCTTTCGGAAATCGGGATACCGCGAATCCGCCCCGCGGATCAAACGGCGAAATCGAGCCACGTCCGGAGCCACGGGCAATACCGCGCTGTTGCGTGAGATCCCGTTTTCGGCCAGAACGAGTCGTGACAGGAACAGCACCAGGCGAGAAGGTTGCATGAAACCTTTACTGAGGCTCTCTACAAGTTCTTGGGCTTCCGGCCGGATGGATTTCAGGATGGAGTAGTTGAGTTCCTCCCCGTCCACCGGGGTTCCTCCTCGATTGATCCGGTCGAACAGGGTCATCAGGGGATCATTCCGCTCGGATCCGTCGGCGCGATCTTCCGGACCGTCCGCAACCGTTTCTTTCGGGAGAACCAGAGCGGGAATTCGCACACCGGGAATCCGGGTATCATCCCCCTGGATGCGGTTCACTCCTCGAGCGATACATTCCATGTGCTCCGTCGGATTCTCGAGTCGTTCCTCCAGGAGCGCCCTGTAATCTCCGTATCTCCCTTCCAGCCTTGGGGACGACTTCCAATAGCGCAACCTTTCCAGATTGCCGCGTAAAATCTCCCATACCCGATTTCCCTCCGTCCCAATGGCGTCCATCAGAAAAGGAAAGGGCACCGGCGCTTTGGCGTCCCAGGGCCACACATGGGAGAGAGGAAGCTTGCCCGCGGTAACACGGTTCGGTTCGTCGCTTCCGGAGCGTTCCCACGCCTCGCGGTAGGCCATGAGCGCTTTGCGGCACTGGTTCGCCTCCAACCGTTGCGCGGCGTGGTCACGACGGTATCCCCAGGGATGGGATCGCGTCACTACGCGAAACACAAATCGACGTTCATCGTTAGTGCCCGGCGGCTCCAAATCCACCCACAGGGCCGCCGTCGCCGGGTCCCGGTTCGTTTTCCAGGAATCCAGGAAGCCCACGGCAATGGCATTACATCGCTGTTGTCCGTCGAGCAGGTGGTATTCCGGAAACGTGGTCCGCTCTCCCATCCCGCGGGGTTGATACGCAAACGCATGCGCCCCCCGTTCCTGTCGATAAGGCGCCAGCAGGAAAGAACCGACAGGAAATCCGCGCAGCAGTGAATCCCACAACGCCTCCACTTGACTGGGCTTCCATACCAAGCCGCGCTGGAGGGCCGGCAAGACGACCCGGCGGAACCGTGAGCCGCCGACAAGCTCTTCGAGTTGCCAGGCGGCTATTTCAGGGACTTCAAACAACAGCGCGCTAGGGTGATTCTTCGCCATGGTTCGCCCCCTCAAACATGTGACATGCCCCGCATTCGGCCGGTGAACACCCGTGAGCGGCGCGGCGTGCACCCCGCATGAAATCCGGCGTATATGCCGCCCCGCATTGCCTCTTTCCACAGCCCGCCCGCATTACCGTTTTCCAACCCGCCGGCGCGACTGGAGAAGGGCAAGGTCGTTCCGTTCAATTACCCCGGGACTTGCTTCACCGGTCTTCCCATCGTTCACCTTCCCGTTCTCCCTTCTGCAGAGCAGATATGGGGATACAACCCGATCAAACGCTCTCGAAGGTCTTCAAGGTTGCTCGACCCCGAACTTCCGCCCAGGCGCCAGAGGGCCATCCGATTCGGCGCATCGCCGCACAGGAGAACCGCAGGCCTGCTTAGAGGAGGCTTCCAGTCCTCTTGCGCCAGCACCCAGGCGTCCTCCACGGGAACCGGTTCCCTGCCGCTGTTGAAACTCCTGAATTCGACATCCGGCAGGACCCACTGAAAGGCATGATAAGGCCTGTTATCCCGCTCGTCGACATCCCGTTTCCGATCGTAGGCAACGATCCCCGTGTTCGGCAGTGCCCGTATCACCTCCGCCATGCGGGTCCGGAACAGAATCTCGTCCTGAGTCTTCATGATCTTATGGGCATACGGAACGCCGATCAGAAGAAACCAGACGGCCGCGGGAACCGCAGCGATTCGAAAAGAACGCAAGGACAACCCGGTCATAAGGAGGGCGGCGGCGGGCCCCAGCAGTCCGACCACGGGCAACCAGCCCCACATGTCCATGTGTCGGAGCCCGTGTAAAATGGGAGCGAGCCCCACCACGTTCACCGACACGACGTGGCGTTCCACCGTGCCGGCGATGCCCGCAAAGCCCCAGGCCAACGCGGTCATCACTCCGCAGGACACCAAACACAGCCGAAGCTTTCGGGATCTTGTCAAACCCGATCCCAGGAAAGCGACCCCAAAGCCGATCCACAGGGCAATGAACCCTTCGTTATACCGACCGTAGATGACATGATCCCCGCGCGACGGGTTCATCATTTTGAGAGCCGACGCCGCCAGTATCCCACCCGATGCGGACAGCAGGAAGACAACCCATTGAAAGCCCTTGTCCCTGAGAATGTTCCCCAGTCCCCGTGTGTGCGCCAAACCCAGATGCATCGCATAGACCAGACCCAAAACGGCCAGGCCCAACGTCGCCGAACTCAGATACCACGCCTGTCCGAGGAGATTCTCAACGTACCGGAGGCCGCCGCCGGAGTCCGAGACGGTCCGGAGCATACCCATTACCGCGTGCCCGGGGCGTGTCCAACCCAGCGCCAGCAGATGCCGGTGCGTGAGAACCACGGCCGCCGTGGCCGCCGTTGCGGCGCTGATGCCGGAAAGACAGGACTTCCAGGAAAGGGCGCCCAACAGTCGGAGTAACAGCAGCGTCGCGACGACCAGGGGGATCAACGGCAAGGCTCTTGGATGGATCGCGTATAACCCGGCGCCCAGGAAACCGAAAATTACCGCGAACCGGGGCGTGTCCCGATCCAGAAGTTCACCGAAAACAACCATCAGACAGGCGAACACCGGAATAAACAGATTCTCGGACCACGCGAAGTTGGTCTGGGCAAAAAACGACGGATACAAGCCGACCACGAATGCGGACAGCAACGCGGTCCTTCGCTCGATAGAGAAGTGACGGTGTAAAAGCAGATATACGGGGACACATAGAGAACTCATGAGAAATGCGTTCATCCACATGATGCCGGCATACAGTGTGGCCGGGTCCCGGAACAGGCGGATCAGGGGTGACAGCACCAGGGAATAGCCGAAATGATAATACGGGGAGTTTCCGAACCGGGGTAAGGGGCCGCTTCCCGAGAGATATCGGGCAATGCCGATATACGCTACTTCATCCAGGACGATTAAAGGGATCGTCCGGAAACAACCGGTCAACCCATAGAATAGAAACAGCCCGCCCCAAACCAAGACAAGGCCGTAGCGTCTTTTACCGACCATTTCGAATCCGGGTCCCCTCGGAGTTCGAAATAGCGCACGGGATGCGGATTCCATACGATCCAATCCTCAGTAGTGCATGCAGCCTGAGTGTAGCGGGGTATCTCCTCCTTTTCCATAGAAAACGTATATACGTTGAAAAACGCGATCTGAGGTCACGCCGACTGCGTGACTTGCATCTCATCGTTTTGCACGGATCTGCCCGCAATACGGTGTATCCACGGGTTGTTAAGGGGGAACACCCTTTGGCGGGCGTGTTCCCCCGTTGATTGTTTCTATCTCCTTTTTCGGCGGGTCCACCATGCCGCGACCCCAAACAGGCCGAAGATGATGGACAACCCCATGAGGGCTCTCTCGTAACGGCCGAGAGAAGATCCGCCGGCCTGTCCCTCCGCACGGTAACGGCCCGGCAGCAGATCTTCGCCTACCGGAACCTCCATCTCCAGGCGGTGGCCCATTTCGTCGTCCACCACAATACGCCAGACGCCTTCCTGGTCCGGGGCAAACCGGAAGCGGCCGTTTCGATCCGTGCGCCCCGACTGAAACGTGTAACGACTTTCGGGCGCGGACACAGTGACCTTGGCATAGCTCATGGGCTCTCCGGTGTCATACAGGGCTCGTACCCCGATTCCGCCTTCGGCTTCCAGGACTCCCAGGACCCCATGACCGTATGCGAAATCGGGAAACCCCGCCACGACGGAGATCAGGAGAACGATCCATACACCGAGTTCAACCCCTTTCCTCGCCCGACCCCTCCAGCCGCAGCGAGAGGTCGGGCGGAATGCGGAAAGCCGGCGAATCATGCGGCACATCCTCTCTCCCCCGTCAGAAATCCACGGATAACGTCAGGTACACGGACAAGGGCAACGCGGGCGAATAGGTTTTGTTCGCGGCGCCGCTTGTGTAATCCGCGTACTTCTTATCCAGAAGGTTGATGGCATCCAAGGCCAGCATGTACTTGGTCTTGGCGCCGAAACGATACGAAGCCTGCGCATCCACCCGGTACCAGGAATCGCTCGAGAAGAGATTGGCATTGTCCGTATAATACCCGTCTTCCCAATGATAGCGGATACGTCCGCCGAAACCCGACGGCGGCGCATATCCCGCCTCCAGGTTGACGATGTGTTCCGGCACTCCCTGCAGGGTCTTGCCGTTGAAGGAAACACCCCCCGCCTCATATTGGTCGTAGGTGGCGTCGATATAGGCGTAGTCCGCTTGCAGATAGCCGTATTCGAAGGCATAGAACCCGGCTTTCACTTCGATGCCGTCCCGGGTGGTTTTTCCGACGTTTTCATATTCATCCGTTTGCGAGTTGTAGATGAAGTCCTTTTTCGTTTTCAGACGGAATCCCACGATTTCCGCCATGGCCCAGGGAACGGGCCTGGCCCTCATCCCCAGTTCGTACTGGGTGCGTTTCTGGGGATCCCAATGATCCTGCCGGAAGGCGGCCTGCTCCGAAAAGCCCGGAAGAAGCGCAAAACCCTCGCTGTAATTCCCGAACAGGTCCAGGCGATCCTGGAGCAGGGTGAGGATGAGTCCCCCCTTGGGACTGAAGATCCGCTGGTTCTCCATGAAGAACTGGTTTCCGTCATCCAGGAAATCCTTCATGGATCCGGAAAACGCGTCGAACCGCGCCCCCAGAATCACTCTCAGGGGTTGAACGACCTGATAGCCGCCCTCCGCATAGACGCTGTAGGTCTTCATGTCGATTTCGTAATCCCAGAACATCTCCCCTTTTTCGCGGCCGGTACCGGCCAGAAGTCTCCACCGCTTCCGGGTATCGTCTTCCACCAGAAGATCGGCGCCCGCCGTGAAACGGAGTTCCCGGTCCAGAAATTGACCGAGGTAATTGTAGCTCGCCCCGGTGCCGTACAAGAACCGGTCAAAAACACGGAGGTTCCCCACCACGGCATCGGGAGCCAGTCCGGCGGGATCATTGGCGTACCACCGTTTGAATTCCTGGTCGTAACTCCAGAAGTAGAACAGGGCTTTCGAATGGGCGGTAAGTTGATAATCCAGGTCGATTCGGCCTGAAATGCGCTTCTTACTGCCTCCGTTCGTTTCGCTGACCGCCTTGGTGGGATCGCTGTCGAATTGCTCCTGGCTGATGTATCCGGGCGCATCCCAATCCGAATTGAATCCGCGAACACTCAGGCGCACGCTCAGATCGTCCGTCAATCGATAGGTGATCCGGGTGGCCGCGTTCAGCTTGTTCCAGTCCGAGTTGTCCTGATATCCGTCCGTGTGGTAGGCCTGTATGGAATACACATGATCCCACTGTTCCGTCGAGAAGCCTCCCACGAAGTTCGCCTCATAGGTATTGTGACTGCCGTATTGCAGCGTGATCTGGTTACGGTCCACCTGCTTTTTCGTATAGAAGGCGAGCACCCCGGCGGAAGCGTAGTTTCCATACAGTGCGGAAGCCGGGCCTTTGATCACCTCCACCCGTTCTATTTCATAGGGATTGATGATATTGGTATCCGCATATCCGTCCCCCTCGTTCAACGGAACCCCATCCAGAAAAATAGCCGTGTTGGGTCCATGAGAGTTGCCGGAAAACCCGCGCATGATGAAGTTGGACGCGGTTCCTCCCTGCTTGTACTGGTCGATCTTTATGCCGGGCGCCAGAGCCGCGATGTCCAACGGCGTGATGTACACTCGGTTTACGATGTCCTCATGGCTCAGGATGCTGGCGGAAGTGACCTCCAGGTTCTTGCTGGTCACCTCCCCACGAACCACTACCTCTTCGATTCGCACGATATCTTCTTTCTTTCCCGGCTTCGCGGGAGCGGGTTCCTCCCCCCAACCCGGAGCCGGAATCGCAAAGACCCATATCAGCGCCAGAAAGACAGCCCGAATCAACGGAGCACCTTGAAATCTATCTTTTATGTGCATCGTCTGTGCTCCTTAACCTACGGGATCCGGAAAGTCAGGGCGGCGCCGAAGCTGTATTGATCGCAGACCTCCGTGTCGGGAAACGTATCCCGATGACCCGCCGTCACGAGCCAGGCGCCGGGATGCAGCAATCGAATGTTCGCCAGACCCTCCGGGTTGGTCTTCACGGCATAGGCGAACACATTCTTGTCCGACGAGAATCCCGCGTACGTGGCGAGGAGTTGTGCGTAAGGCAGCGGGCCGCCTTTGTAGAGTACCTTTACGGGCAGCTCGTCCCCGGCGGACAAACCCTTCGGGTCCTTGAGCGGAACGATCTCGAGATCATGGCCCAGGGGTTCGGACACTACGGAAGATCCCGCATGCTCCACATGCAGGATCGCCTTGGCGAACTTGGCCGAATAGGTACAGCTGATGACGTCCTGGAGACCCTGCTTGGAGCGTCCGCTCTGATATCCCTCGGTGGTCTTTGTCCAGAAACGGCCCTTCGTGACGGCCGTGGCCACGTAGGTCCCCGGGAGTTTGGCCGCCTTACAGGTCCGGCGCCCGCTTTCGGTCCCCTGTTTCAGTTCGATGCGTTTTCCCTTTGGATCCAGGAGAACCATTTCTTCCAGATATTCCTCGGGAAGATACTCCGTCCCGGGAAACTCATGGCCGTACACCAACGCCAGGGTGACATCGGAACCCGCTTCGGGCGCATAGTTCGTCGCTTCTATCCACAGATCGTGAGCGCCCGCCCGTGTGACGAGCACTCCTGAAATCTGCGCCATGCCTATACACAGTACGACCACTCCCAATACCATTGCATACCTTCTCATAGGTCACATTCCTTTCCCGGCCCGCAATGTTGTTTGTTCACGGGCTGATTGAACAGGCCGGAAGCCTTCCGGTCCTGCCGATACGTTGAAAACAACGGGATTCTCGGGAGGAATTCGACGGGGAGCATACGGCGCCGCGGAGTCCGTTGAAGACCCGGCCCACGCATGGTATGCTTTGAGCCCGAAGCATCCTCTTCCCGAGGGGCTTCCACGGGAAGGCGGCTGGAAACTCTGGCGGGAATCTGCCGTCTTCCCGATTCGCTTTTTCGGCGCATGAGGCGGTGTCGAATCCGCACTCGACGTCAACCCGCATGCACCCCAAGGATCCGCTTCGGCATCACCTCCTTTGGTCTTCCCCCCGCATGGCGGGACGTTCACGTCAATTCAAACAATATGGCCACCTCGAGTGTAACCGGGCCGGTGAACAGTTCCCGCGGCGGCCTGGGAAACGGAGAAGCGCTTCGGACGGCTTCGACGGCCGCTTCGTTCAGGATGGCATGGGGAGACGGTTCCACAACACCCACCTGGCCGGCTCTCCCATCGGATTCGATGACAAACCGTACGATGACCTTCCCCTGAATTCTCCGTTGAATGGCCATCGATGGATATCTCTTGTTTCTTTCAATTCTCAGCCGCACCATGCCGAAGTAGTCCCCGGAGGCGCCGTAAGCGGAAACCGCAGGCGGAGCGACTTCCGTGGGAGCCCAAGGAACGGCGGTCAGTGCCGGCGTCTGGGGATTCTCGGGCTGGGACAGGGGTTCCACCAGCGTTGCCGGCAGCTTGGCATGACTATCCTTCAGATCCGGGACGAAGGGACGCGGAGCCGCCGGAACCCGGGTGGGGACAGGGGCCGCCGTGGGACTGGGAACCGGGGGATCGGGCCGCCTGGGAGGCCTCGGAATGCTGCGGGCCGACGGCCTTTCCTGCTCCAGGACTTCCAGCTCGATGTACGCCGTCGAACGGGATTCGTACAAACCGGAGATACGCACGAAAATCAACGCATGCACGGCCAACGAAACCAGGATCAGTATTCCAAGCAGCCGGTTGGGCGGTCTCCGGCCTGATTCGGACGGTTTTCTTCCCACGTTTCAAAGTTCTTTCTCGGTGGCCAGGCAGAGTCGTCCCGCACCGGCCGCTTTGGCCACATCCATGACCTGAACGGCCTTGTTCAACACCACCGTACGGTCCGCCTTGATCACGACGAGGCGGTCCGGGCTCTTGCCGATTCGCTGTTTCAAGCCGCTGAACAACTCGTTAAGGGCCACTTCGCGGTTCTCCAGGTACGCCCGTCCCTCGGCGTCCACATAGACCGTGAGTTCCTGTTCCGTCTGTGGCTTGGTGGCCTGAGCCTGGGGTAACTTGATGTTGATTCCCTCGTCCACCATGAAATTGGTCGTCAACAGGAAATAGATCAGAAGCAGGAAAACGATATCAATCAGCGACGTTAAGGGCGCTTGTACGGAATACCGGGGACGCTTCTTGCGATGGACCAGCATGGTCTAACTCTCCTGTTTCCCGAAGAGACTTTTCAAGAAGAGTACGGACCCGTTTTGAAGACGCGCCTCGTATTGATCCACCCGGCTGGTGAGATAGCTGTGGGCCACCATGGTGGGCAGCGCCACGGAAAGCCCCAGGGCCGTAGTCAGCATGGCTTCCCAGATCCCTCCGGCCAAGACGGCGGCGTTGACCTTCCCCCCCATCTGCTGGATCACCATGAAGGCTTTGATCATGCCGATCACCGTCCCTAACAGACCCAGCAACGGCGCAATATTGCCCGCAGTGGCCAATGCCTGCAGATATCGTGACAGTCCCCGGACCTCCTCTTCCACGGCATGCACCAGTACTGTCTCCAGTGTCTCCCGATCGTGATTGATCACCTCGATCCCCTGAGCCAGAATGCGGCCCATGGGCGAACGGCTCTCCTCAGCCGCTTTTCGAGCGCCCGCCACATCGCCCGCCTTTAGCGAGGCCGCCACGCGACCCGCTACGGCTCCTCCCCGCCTCCCCAGAACGGCAAACCGAATGGCGCGTTCGGCAAAGATGGCCAGGGCCAGCACCGAACACAACAAGATGGGCGTTACGAGAACGCCGCCCTTGGCTAAAAAGTCCAGCATGGATTCCTCCCAACCCGATGTCGAGCATCGGGAAATTCAAAAGCGTTTCTCGATATCCGCCACGCCGTCGGAATCCAGATCCTCGCTTCGGGATATGACGGCTTCCGAGGCGTCATAGAATTCCCACAAATCCGGCTTTCCGTCTCCCGTGCGGTCTTCCTCCACCCGGACCACGCGACCCTCTTCATAGAAGAACCAGGTATCCGCCCGCCCGTCACCGCGGGTGTCCTTCTCCGCGCGAACCGCGTCGCCGCCCGCATCGTAAAACCATGTGAGATTCAGGCGCCCCGCTCCCCCGTGCGCTTCGCGGGAAAGCACCAGGCGTCCTTCCTCGTCGTATTCCTCCACCCGCACCCGGTGATTTCCCGTTTCATCGTACAGTTCCATGAGTCGAATCACGTCTCCCGCATAGGCATAGCGGGCCCGGGGCCGGTTATCCCCGGGTCCGGTCACTTCCGTCACCATGGACCACTTGGGATCATCGAACTTCTGAACCGTTTCAAAGCGGCCGTCTCCGTCCGTGTCCCGGTACATCCGCACGCGTTCACCCCGTTCGTATTCGGTTTTCAGGTCCACCCGGCCGTTATGGTTACTGTCCTGCTCCGTCAGAACCAGTTTTCCGTCCCGGTAGGTCTGCCAGGTATCAGGACGGCCGTCCCGGTTCGTGTCGACGACCGTTTTCGCCACGTTCCCCCGCCCGTCGAAATGAATGGTCGTCTCGGCCGTTCCGTCGCCATCTTCATCCCGGCTCTGGGAAGCTGGCCGGCCGTTCCGGAACAGAGTCACCGTATTCATCCGTCCGTCTCCATTTTCATCCACTTCCATACGAACCGGCTCCCCGTTTTCGTAGCGGGTGATACGATCGAACTGTCCGGAATGACGGGTGTCCTCCCGAAGGAGGCGCGGCCGCCCACCAGAATCGAATTCCGTGAATCGATCCATGCGCCCGTCATGGTTGGTGTCCTCTTCCCGCAGTGTCGGTTTCCCCTCCTCGAGTTGAACAACGATGTCGAACGAACCGTCGCCGTTCCTGTCCTGGCGTTCCAGGACGGCCAGACCGTCCCGGTATTCCGTCACCACATCGGGTTTGCCGTCACCGCGGGTATCCCGTTTCTGCCGGTATACTTCTCCATCCCGATAGGCGCGAAAGGTCTCCATCTTCCCATCCCCGCTCAGGTCATGCCGGCTTTCGAAAGGCTTCCCGTGTTCGTCGTATCGCACATATCGGTCCACGCGGCCGTCCCCGTCCTCATCCGTTTCCTGCTCATACGGCACGCCGTTTCGATAGACCTGCCGTACATTGACGCGACCGTCCCCCGTTGTATCCCGGGTCACCAGGTGGAGTTCGCCCTGTTCATACTGCTGGACGGTGTCCATTCGGCCGTCCCCCGTGCTGTCCCGCTCCCAGGAGAGGATCCGTTCCTGGGCATCGAATCGGAGAATGCCTCGGATTCGCCCTTGTTCGTCCCACGTTTCGTGACGGATCCGCTTGCCGTTTTCCAGGTAATCCTTTTGATTGATGCGGCCGTCTCCCGCAGTGTCCCGTTCCAGGCGCACCAGCTTCCCTTTTTCGTAGTACTGGAAGGTGTCCATGGCGCCATCGGCGTCACTGTCCACTTCCAAACGCACCAGTTTCCCCGCCGCGTTCAGGTGCGCGATTCGATCCACCTTGCCGTCGCCCGTGCTGTCCTCTTCCACAACCCGAGCGGCTTCGGCCCCCATCGCGGCCAAGCCGAATGCTCCCCCCCCGAACAGGAAAAGGATCCCCATAAAGAGACACATGCGTTTCCGCAGCGATCCATTCCGTTTCCCACCGACCACGGGCTACTCCTCAAAAAAAAAGCCGCGAAAACCGGGGCCCTGTCATCGAGCCCAAGCCTTCGTGGCCTGATCTATTCTATTTAGAATGTCTAACGGATGGGAATTATCCCATAACAGGCTGTTGAAAAACGCGATCTGCTTTCACGCCTTTGGCGTGACTTCCTCCTTCGTCATTGCGGCGTACTGCATGTACGCCTCATTTCTCAGGATTCGCGCGCCTTGCATCTCATCGTTTTTGACCAGCCTGCTCGAAATGCGGCTTTTCAGCGGGCTGATAAACCCCTTCAAGGGGCCCATTTCTAGAGCGGTGATTACCTCTAATAACCCCTGTTGTCAAGCACAATCCCCTCATGGCAAGGATCCCACCAGCCGGAGACCCTGGTGCATGTTCCGGTTCCCCGGGGTGTTTCGATTCCGATCCGTCGACCGGCACGATCGGGCCGCATCGCTCCAGCCCCCGCCGCGGACGATCCGGGTGGTCCCCGCGGCCACTATCGGGTTGTTTCGCTCGTGCTTCGCATAGGCATCCATAAGATACCCGTCCTCGCACCATTCGCGCACATTGCCGCTCATATCATAGAGTCCCAGCCCGTTGGGGGCCTTCCGCCCCACCGGATGGGTGGACCGGCCGCTGTTCACGCTGTACCAGGCCAACGCATCCGGATCGTTCCCGCCGCAGTATCTCTCGGGTTTGCCTCCGCTCCGGCAGGCATACTCCCACTCGGCTTCCGTGGGAAGTCGAAACATCCGGGCGCCTTCCCGCCTGCGATTCAGCTCGGCGATGAAATCCTGGGCATCCTCCCAGGACACGGTCTCCACGGGATAGTCGTTTCCTTTCCGGAAACGCGCCGGCGTCCTGCCCACCATGGCGATCCACTGGCCCTGAGTCACCTCGTAGCGCCCCATCCAAAACCCGTCCACGCACACCTCGTGCACGGGGGATTCATCCCGCCGGCAATCGACGGCCCAGTCTCCACAGCCCATCTCAAAGCAGCCTCCGGGGACCCAGAGAAATTCCATACCCGTAACCGGTTCCACCCATCCGATGTTCACGGAGGCTGTGTAGGACGCCTTGTCCGGTCCCTGGAATATCACGGAAAGGGGCACGACCTGCCCCGTCTCCGTAACGGCCAGCGTGACGACGGGCGTCAAGAAACTCGGGTCTTCGTGAAATCGCGTGGCCTCCCTCCGATCCGGTATGGTCAGCGATCCCAGCAGGCGCAGCGGACCCTCTCCGTCCGGAGAAGTGAACGGGCTGTCCTTGAAATCGATGACAATATCAAAACGACCGTCCTGGGGTGAATACCGTGCCGTGCTGAAGTCCACCCGGCCAGGAGAAACTTCCAGCCTTCTCCCTTCGTGCTCCCGAGATTCCTCCCCGGAAGACGATTTCCGCTCCGGCGACCGATTCATTGCCCCAGAGGTCCATGGGGCCCCGGGGCTTGCGGCCTTCTCCATCGCTTCGCCGGTCTCCCGGAGGGTTTCCGCCGCGTACCCTTCAAGACCCCAGAAAACGATGAAACAGATCATCCAGCACACACCGAGGCCGTACAGCCGGGGTCTCTTCATGTCGCCGAGCCCTCCCTCTTTCCGTTCTTCCGGCTTCTTTTCATTGCATCCGGCGCCGGCAGCCGCTTCCACCGCTGGGCCGATTCGGCTTCGTCTGGGGACTCCCGGCGCAAGAGGCGGTTCCGGACGCCCATTCCCCACGGGACGATGTCCACGCGAGTCTTCCCGTATCAAGGCTTTCTCCAAAATTACCAGAAAGCAGGCTGCGAGCGCAATGAAAAGGGGTGTTCATCCCGCCGGGGACCCCGCGCATCGCGGGTTTTGTCCGCGCACATCCTCCGGGGAACCGGCTGTTTTGGAATGCCGATGCAGCGGCCCGGACGGGCTCCCGACCTCCGGCCGTTCCCCGCCTTACCGTTTTTCCGGAACTTGGGACAGGATGTATTCGGACACGGCCGTGATGGTCAAAGACGGGTTCACACCCAGGTTCGCCGCCACTACGGAACCGTCCGCCACATACAGATTCGGATACCCGTGGATCTCCCCGTTGAATCCCACAACGCCTTCTCGATGCGTTTCCCCCATGCAGCATCCTCCCAGAAGATGGGCCGTGGTGCTTGCATTCAGAAGAGCTTCCGGCAGGAGGCTCAAGGGAAAGCCGTTCATCTTTTGAGCCAGGCGCCGGGCTACTTCATGGCCCAGGGGTATATACGACGGCGCCTTTTTCATACCGGGGGGAAGCGACGAATTCATGCTTCTGCCTCCCAGGCGCCACCAACGGGGCTTGTACTCCAGATTCAGATGGTTTTCGTGGGTCTGCATCACCAGGAGAATGGAACTGGAGGCCGCCTTGCCCAGGGGCCACAATAGGATGAGAAATCTTACGGGATGGGCCGCCACGGTACCCAGAAACCGTACGGCCCTGGGCGCCTTCCCCCCGCCGTCCGTCATCAGGGTGGCCAGGTTGCACAGCACATCGGATCCCTTGTTGTACCGCACGATTTCCACATGGGTACTGTCATCCGCATAGATCCCCGAGGTAATGGCCAGCTCCTCGTTCCAATTCACCGTTCGGTCCCCGGACCGGACTCCGAGGATGGACTCCGAATTGGTCCGCACCCTATGGCCTAGGCGATCCGACAGCCCCGGCAACAAACCCCGGCGCCTGCACTGGAACAGAAGCTTCACGGTGCCCAGCACGCCGCCGCTGAACACCACTCCCCGGGCGGTAAAGGTCCCGGGAGCGTGTCTCAACCCCGTGGACGTGCGGGTATACACCCGGTAGGCCCCGTTCCAGGGCCGGACCCCGGTGACCTCCGTCTCGGGAATGATGACGGCCCCCATGCTTTCCGCCAGGTACAGATAATTCTTGTCCAGGGTGTTTTTAGCCCCCACCCGGCAGCCGACCATACAGGCGCCGCAGAAGGTGCAGCCGGTACGCTCCGGTCCCCGGCCTCCGAAATAGGGATCCGGGACGGTCTCCCCGGGGGACCCGAAGAACACGCCCACATCGTTCACGTGGAAGGTGTCTTTCCCCCGGATTTCCAGTCCCACTTCACGCAGATACGCATCGGCCTTGCCTGTCCGCGGGCAGGTCACCGCGCCCAGCATGGTTCTTGCCCGCTCGTAGAAAGGCGCCAGCCTGTCCCACCAATCCCCGGGACTCCATTCGGGTCTCGAAAAGACCTCCCGCGGGGGGACCAGCAGCTGGTTCGCGTAGATGAGGCTGCCTCCCCCCACGCCGCCTCCGTGAAACACCAGGACATGCCTCAACTGGGTGAGCATTTGGGGACCGTACAATCCCACAGACGGCATCCACAGGTATTTGCGCAGGTTCCAGTTGGTCTTGGGAAAGTCTTCGGTTCTCCAGCGCTTTCCTTTTTCGACGACCGCCACCCGATAGCCTTTTTCGGTGAGGCGCAGGGCCGAAACGCTGCCTCCGAAACCCGAACCCACCACGACAAAATCGTAGTCGCACCTGGCTTGGACATTCATGGAGACCTTCCGCGAAGTTACCAGGCTGTCGAAAAACGCGATCTGCTGTGTTGCGCTGAATCCCTCGTCGTTGCAGCGTACTGTATGTACGCCTCATTCCTCAGGATTCGCGCGCCTTGCATCTCATCGTGTTTGACCAGCCTGCTCGAAACACGGTTTTTCAGCACCTGTTAAGGAAACATACATGGGGCCGGTTTCCGCTTTTCCTGATTATAAGAGATGGAACCGGCGGATGTCGAAAAAAAGCGGCGGGGGACCCATCCCGGACGAAAACCGGGCAAGGCTCCGTCTCCACGCCACCTACAAACACAGGCGGCGCTTCTCGCCGCCCTCCCGTTGGCGCCTCCCCATCCGCTCCGGCCCAAAATCGTCTCCCGCAAGAGAAAAAATCGTCCTTTGGACGATTCCACATTTTTCACCGCCTGTGGCATAAGGCATAATATGACCCGTGAAGGATGCGGCGCCTTCTCATTTTCCGTACGCGGTATTCGGGATTCCGCGCGTCTCGACGCCGCACCGGAAGAGAAAGGACCGTCTTGGGAGAAGAACTCGGCGGGCCCTTCCAGAGAACCTCCCCTACCAGGGGCGGAACGGCTTCCGAACCCACCAGATCCGATTTTTCAGCATAAAAGGAGAGAGAGTTCACTATGACCGAGCTGACCCCCAAAGAAAGAGTTATGCGGCTGTTTCGCAAGGAACCCGTGGATACCATGCCTTTTTTCAGCGGGATGGGTATGGTGCTGCTGCCGGCCATTCAGAAGCTGGGCTACAAGTTCCCCCAGGTGCATACGAGCGCCGAAATGATGGCTCAATCCGCCATTCTGTCCAGCCGCATGTTCGGCTTCGACTCCGTGGTGGTTCCTTTCGACATGACCTGCGAGTCCCAGGCCATCGGCAACAAGATCAGCCTGTATGAAAACTCCGAGGATATTCTTTATCCCACCATTCCTCAAAAAATGTGGACCACCATGGATGAGGTGGACATTCCCCAAAACATCATGGAACTCGGCCGCATGCCCATGGTCATCGAATCCATGAAGATCTGCAAGAAAGAGGCGCCGGAACTGGCCCTGGGCGCCTGGCAATTGGGGCCGTTCACCATGGCGGGACAATTGCTGGAACTGGACGTTTTGCTCAAGGGCGTCTTCAAGGAAAAAGCCCGGGTGGAAGCCACGCTGGACAAGATTACGGACATGATCATCCGCGTCGGCCAGGCCTATCAGGAAGCCGGGACCGATTTCATCACCCTGCGGGAGATGGGCACCGGAACGGACCTTCTGAGCCCCCGAACGTGGAAAACCACCATCCAGCCCCTCATGCGGCGGATCCTGGGCGCCTGGAACTCCCCCAAAGTCCTGCACATCTGCGGGGCCACCGACCTGATCATCGAAATGATGGCCGACTGCGGCGCGGACGCCGTCAGCGTGGACATCAAGAACAACCTGGCCGAATCCCGCAAGAAACTGGGTAACGACGTGGTGTTGCTGGGCAATTTCGACGTGTTCGCCCTGCCCTGTAAAGAAGAAACCACCGTGGAACAGGCGGTGGCCGCCATGAAAATCAACATCGACGGCGGCGTGGACGCCGTGTGGCCCGGCTGCGACCTGTGGCCGGACATCAAGGAAGAAAACATGCGCGCCATCGTCCAAACGGTTCGCGAGTATGGGCGCAAACCCAGTCCGGCCGTGGGCCGATTGAACTGATCGCCGAAACGTCCCGTATCCTCCAAGCGGGTGCAACCCTCCACTACCGTCCCGCGGAGCTTACCGGCCCCGCGGGACGCTTTTTCCCCTCTGTCGCTACGCCTCACTGCTCAGGATACGCTCGCCTTCCATCTCATCGTTTTTATACGGCCTGTCCGAAATACGGGTTATCCACGGGCTGGTATGCAGAAACCGAGGTCCCAACGGTATTCCACGGAACCCTGTTTCACTTGACAGGACGGTCCCGGACCACTATATTCTTTTTTAACGATATGGCTTTGCTTGAGGAGGCCTCATGCGGGAGTTCATCCAGGTGATGAAGGCCCTTTCCGATCCGAATCGCGTCAAGATGGTGAAGCTGCTCCAGCGAAGAACGTTGTGCGTGTGTGAAATCCGGGAAGCGCTCGGCTTGGCCCAGTCCACGGTGAGCAAGCATTTGAAGATATTGGAGGAGGCCGGGCTGGTGACGTATTCCAAGGAAGGGCTTTGGGTGAATTACAGGGCGGCCGACGGCGCCAAGAGCCCGTACGCGGCCAACCTGCTGGCGAATTTGATGCACTGGCTGGAGGCGGATCCCGAAATGGCCGCTTTGGCGGCCCGTATGCCGGAGATCCGGCGGGAACGCATCTGCGGCGGAGGAGCGCCGGGTTGAAAAAGATCGTTGTATGACCACATTACGATGAATGGACGGCCCCGTGGAGCGTGCTTCAGCAGCCCGTGGATACACAGCCTGTTACGGGGCGGCTGTCGTCCGACGCCCGCCGCCCGGGAGACTCAACATGAAACAGCTCGAAATCGAATGGCGTCACCTGGACCAGGATGGAAAGACCTGTGACCGTTGCTCGGACACCGGCGAAAATGTGCGCCGGGCGATTCAGTCCCTGGCCGACGATCTCGAAGCCCTCCAATGGCGCGTCACCTTCAAGGAAACCCGGCTGACGGAAGCCGATATCGCCGAATCCAACCAGATCTTGTTGAACGGCATTCCTCTCGATGAGCTTCTGCCCAATGCCCGAATCTCGGAGAATTGTTGCGCCTCCTGCGGTGAACTGCTCGGCGCCCCGACTCTGTGCCGGACGCTGGAATACCAGGAACGAACCCACGAGGCGATCCCCGTTTCCCTGATTCGGGAAGCCGCGTATCAACGGATCCATCAACAGAACCGGTAAAGGAGTAATATAATGGAAATCAAGGTGTTGGGCCCCGGCTGCCCCAAATGTCTGCAAACGGAGAAGATCGTACGGGAAGCCGTGGCGGAAACAGGTGTCGACGCTTCCATTGAAAAGGTCGCCGACGTCATGAAAATCGCCCAATACGGCGTGTTCGGCACACCCGCGGTGGTGGTGGACGGAAACGTCAAATCGGTGGGTAACGTGCCCGGCAAAGAGGAGGTCAAAGCCTGGGTCAAGAAATAGAAAACGGTGGATGAACCCGGCAACGGGAGGCAATCGCCCCGTCGCGCATCGGTTTTAAAAGAACCTCCCGAAAAACCGGTTCTCATCGGGCGATGCAACGGACCCGCGTCCCGCCGCAAAGACATATACCGATTGCGTTTGCCGCCTTCGACTGGTATGATTCTCTCCGGATAAGGATGGCGGAGGTATGATTCTGAAGATTCTTCAGGTGAGTCTGTGCATCGCGCTGATCCTGAGCGCAGGACCCGGTACGGCGTGTATCGCCTTGTCGCCCGCCGCTGAGGGGCCGTTGTGTCTCACCCATGCGGTCCCGGATGATGTCATCGGGCCCATGGATAGGGCCCCATGCAGGATAGCACCTTGCCGATCCGAAAAGGGGCCGGTGTTTACCGTCCCGGATCCCGCCTCATCCCGCATGGAACGAGGAAATCAAGGCAAATCTCTAAAGTTCGGGTTCTGTGGGGCTTCGGAAACCAACGCCGTTGCCCGGCATCCCTTCCCTCGAGGCGCCTTTTCCCTGAATCTTTTTTCAACCCATGCACCACCTTCCTTTATTGTTCATTGCTCCTTTCTTTGTTGAATCCCGCTCACTTCTTACGGACGTGTCCATCCCACGGCATGCTCCCGCAACCGCTCCGGGGCGGACGCGGAGCCGCAGGCCTTAAGCCGCATGAGGCGCACGGAAGAACCGTAACGGCCCACAATGAACATAACGTCTGGAACGGCGTTTTTCCATAACCGGATCCGAAAAAGGAGTTGCGCCGGATATGTTCTATGAATTTCTGATTACGATCAACCAATGGATGACCTCCGGGCTGGTCCTGGGCGCCACGGGCGCCTTTGTCTGGGGGGTGGTGAGCGTGCTGTTCAGTCCCTGTCACCTGGCCTCCATACCGCTCATCGTGGCGTACGTGGGGGGTCAGGAAAAGGCCCTCAACCCCCGCCGGGCGAGCTGGTATGCCGGTGCTTTCACGCTGGGATTGTTCATCACCATCGCCATGGTGGGGATCGTATGCGCCTTGTTGGGCCGCATGCTCGGGGATGTGGGCGTGTGGTTGCAAGTCTTCGTGGGCGCCGTACTCGTCTGGGTCGCGTTGGGCATGCTGGGAGTGCAGGCCTGTTCCATGTCCGGCGCGCTGCTGTATCGCCTCAAGTTGCGGGGCATCCATGGCGCGTTGGGATTGGGGCTGGCCTACGGGATATTGTCCGGCTCGTGCACCTTCGGGTTCATCGCCCCCATTCTAGCCATCGTCACCATTCAGCAGCAAATCGTCGCCGGGGTCGTCATGATGATCCTGTTCGCCCTGGGCCATTGTCTTCCCATCATGATCGCGGGCAGTTCCACGGCCATGGTGCGAAGGCTCACGGAAAGCAGCGCCTGGCAAGGAGCCGGCCTGTGGTTCCGGCGCGGCGCCGGCGTGGTCATCGCCCTGCTGGGGGTGTATTTCATGGTCAGCCCCTTTTTCGCCGGAGCATGACCGCTGCGGTGGAACGCCGCAACCCTGTTCAACGGTGAACGAGTTTATAAGCAGACCCTATCGCCCGTTGAAAAACAGCATTTCGGACAGGCTGTTCCAAAACGATGAAATGCAAGCCACGCCGTTGGCGTGGCGAATCCTGAGGAATGAGGCGTACAACCCGTACGCCGCAATGACGAAGGATGAAGCCCGACGCCGCGGATCGCGTTTTTCAACGGCCTGCGAAGAAACACGGGAGGACCTCTATGCTTCAATCCTTTTCCATTCCCGTCAAACAAGCACTCTGGCAGATTCCCGCCATCCTCGTGCTGGCGGGATCCATCGCCATCGCCACGAACCAGTGGCGCGCAACAGGCATACCCCTTGTGGGTAATTGGTCCATCGAAGCACGCTTTTCCGATGCGGCTGGAGAAAGTCTCATCGTCACCCTCGAGGAAGCCCGGCGGTTGTTCGGGTACGGCGCGGCCCTTTTTGTGGATGCCCGCGCCCTGGGTCCATACGCCGAAGGCCACATCGCGGGAGCCGTCCATCTTCCCTGGGAAGACGCCGAACCGGCCTTCAACCGCGCCATGCCCCGGCTCCTGGAAGGTCCCCAAACGATCATCACGTACTGTGACGGCGAAACGTGCGACCTGAGCCACCAAGTGGCCCTCTTCCTCCAGCAGATGGGGTTTGAAGACGTCCGCATACTCGTGAACGGCTGGAGCGTGTGGCGCGAAGCCGGCTTGCCGGTGGAAACGGGGGGAACCACGTCATGACCGAAACCACGAACCTGTTTGCACGAAGTCCGCACCCATCCTGCTGCGGGCGCGGCTTCGAGACCCGGGAAACGGAAAGTCGTTCACGCCCCATGGGCCCTCGGGGGATTGAGGCGCAAGGCCCTACGGATCGGGTGATGGTCCGCATGCTTGTGCGCGCCGAACCCTTCGTGTATCCTATCCTGCGGGTTTTGCTGGGAGGCGTATTTCTGTACGCCAGTTACGACAAGATCCTGAATCCGGCGGCCTTTTCCCTGGCGGTGTACAACTATCAGATTTTGCCGGATGCATGGGTCAACCTGACGGCCGTCACGCTTCCCTGGCTGGAGTTGCTTTTGGGATTGTGCCTCGTGGCCGGAATCTGGCTGCCGGGGGCCATGCTGATCACCACCGGGTTGCTCGCGAGCTTCACCGCAGCGTTGATTTTCAATCTCATCCGCGGCCTGGATGTGCACTGCGGCTGTTTCTCGACGGACCCCACCGGGGACCCCGCAAATCTCTTGACCGTAGCGCGGGACCTCACCTTTCTGGCCGTTTCCATGTACCTGACGCTGCGGGTGCTTGTCTTCCGCTCACGGGCCGTCCAGTCGCTTGGCCGCGTAGGCAAACGGCGCAACCCTTTCTGATATCCCTGGAGGAACAGTATGTCGCTCGGAAACGCATGGAAACGATCGATGGTTTTGGGAATCGCCCTCCTGCTGGTCCTGGCGGGATCGTCGGCCTGGAAGCCGGTTTTCTCGTCCGCCCCCGGAGAACCCAAGGACCTTATTTCCTATGGTCTGGGGCCCGTGGAAGTAGTTCTCTTCACGGATTATTTCTGCGCTCCCTGCCGGGAAATCGAGCCGTACCTGGAGATGACGCTGCCGGCCCTGCTCCGGGCGGGGGCGCGAATCACCTTCGTGGACGTGCCGCTGAGCGCACACACCACCTTGTACACCCGGTATTTCCTGTATGCGGCCAACGCCGCCGGCGGTTTCGACGAGGTCCTGCATCTTCGCGGGGTCCTCGCGGACATCGCCGCCACGGGTACCGCGAAATCCGAGCAGGCGCTGTTGCAGCGTCTCCAGGAAAAGGAAATCCGGCTGGCGCTGTTGGACGTCCGGCCCGCATTCGACCGGATGGCGGAACGGATCCAACGGTTCGGCGTCCGCGGCACGCCCACGTGCGTGGTGACCGAACCCGGCCGGGAACCCCGTACCTTCTCCGGCGGTCGAAACATCGCTACCGGCCTGGATCAGCTGTTGCATGAATTGCATCGATCCTCACCATCGAAAGACATTCAATCCCCGGCAAAGCCCCGGTAGCAGGCCGGTGAAGACGCGATCCGCCTTACTGCGATGGCGTTTTTCACCAGCCCGCCCGCAATATGGCTTGTCAACGGGCTGATAACTCCCGTTTCGGCCGATGGTGGATGGCCGGCCGTCGAAGCGACGGCCGGGCGACGCCGAACCGCCCTGTGAAACGCGGCCCATGCGCCTTACGAATCCTCCAGGGATCCTCTCGCCTGTTCTCTTCCCCCGGCCTTTCTGGTATGCTGCATATCAGGCTGTTGAAAAACGCGATTGGCTGCGTTGTGCGAATCCTTCGTCATTGCGGCGTACTTACTGTATGTACGCCTCATTCCCCGGGATTCGCCACGCCGCCCGCGTGGCTGACATCTCATCGTTTTTGAACAGCCTGCTCGAAACGATGTCTATCAACGGGCTGACATACGGCTTTCCCGCCGGTGCTCTCTTGGCTCCGTCGCCGGCCGACTTCGCCCCGCGGAGGCCGCCCATTCTCGCGTTGAATGAAGAAACGCCTGTTGAGCCGGTGGATAGACAGCCTGCGTTCGCGCCGGCCATGCCTCCACAGGCTATACCCGCTTGCGCGGAAGGTTCATGAACCAACCTACCGGACGCCGAGACATCCGGTCTCCCGTTCGCCCGCTCAGGAGATCCTATGGAACTGCCGGGAAGTAAAACGGAACGAAACCTCAATGCGGCATTGGCCCGGGAGGCCCAGGCGCGCAATCGATACCTCTTCTCCGGAGATCTGGCCCGGGAGGCTGGGTTACACCACATCGCGGACGTCTTTTATGAAATGGCCGCCAACGAGGGAGAGCATGCCCAAAAGGAATTCGAATTCCTGGGCGGTTTAGGGGATGTAAGGTCCGCCATCGAAAAGGCGGCCCAGGGAGAGCGCCTGGAATGCCGCAACATCTATCCGGCCTTCGCGCGGGAGGCCCGGAAAGAAGGTTTCACCCGCATCGCCGAGTTTTTCGAGCGGATGAGTCATGCGGAAGGCGTCCACGAAGAGCGGCTTCGTGCGCTCCTCAAGGACCTGGACGGGGTGGAAGCCTTCCGGGGAAAGACCGTGCTGCGATCCGCCACCACCGTGGCCCAGGTGACCCTTCCCGACATGGCCAACCCGGCGGGTTTCGTGCATGGCGGCGAACTGGTGAAAATGATTGACAACGCCGCCGGAGTGGCGGCGGCCCGTCACAGTCAGAAGAACATCGTCCTGGCCCGCGTTGCGGAGATCCAGTTCCTCCACCCCGTGCGCGTGGGAAGCTTCGTGTTGATCGACGCCCGGTTGACGTTTACGGCCCGATCCACCATGGAAGTGACGGTGAATTTGGATGCCGAATCCCCCCGAAGCGGCAAGCGGCGGCGCGCGGTCACGGCCGTGCTCATCATGGTGGCCCTGGACGAGAAGGGCCGGCCCGCCGAGGTCCCGCCCCTGCTCATCAGCACGGAAGAACAACAACGTCTGTACGAACAGGGCAAAAACCGCTATGAGGCGTACAAGAAATCCAAGGAACGGGCCTGAGATTCGGCGGATCGACTTCTGGATCCCCTTCCCTTGAACGATCCGCCTGCGCGCCGGGGGTTTTTGCCGGCCGGAGGGGACCCTTTTCCGGTCCGCGGCCCGTGGATAAACCGTATTGCGGGCGGGCTGTCGAAAAACGATGAGATGCAAGGCGCGCAAAGCCTGCGGAATGAGGCGCACCCATAGTACGCCGCAATGACGAAGGATGAAGCGCAACACAGCAGTCGCGTTTTTCGACAGCCCGATAGAGGTCGCTGGTGTCATCGGCCATTCTAGTACTACTCGTCATCGTCTTCGCCGCCCTGGTCCTGTTTGTCGGAGGTTGGCTGCGGGTGGATCTGGTGGGCCTGCTGGCCCTTTCCGCCCTGGCCCTGACGGGGCTCGTCACCACCCAGGAAGCCCTGGCCGGCTTCAGCAGCCCGGCGGTGGTCACGGTGTGGGCCATGTTCATTCTCTCCGCGGGACTCACGCGGACGGGCATCGCCCATCGCATCGGGCAACCCCTGCAATGGTTCGCCCGCCGCAGCGAGCCGCTGCTCACGGCGGCTCTCATGGCGGCGGCGGCTCTGCTCTCCGCGCTCATCAACACGGTCACCGTGGCGGCCATATTGCTCCCCGCAACCATGGAACTGGCCCGGCGCAGCGGGCGCTCCCCCTCCCGGCTGCTCATGCCGCTGGCCCTGGGCTGTCTCCTGGGCGGACCCTTCACGGGGATCTCCACCCCCCCAAACATTTTGGTAACGGACGCCTTGCGGAACGCAGGCCTACGCCCCTTCGCCCTGTTCGACTTCACCCCCATCACGGGGGCCGTCGTGGCCGCGGGTATCGTCTTCATGGTGCTCGCGGGCCGGTTCCTGCTTCCGGATCGCTCCAGAAGCTCCGCTGAGGGCTCGGGTCCCCTGCTTGGAGCTTCCTATCATCTGGACGAACACATCTTCACCACCCGGATCCGGCCTGGGTCGCCCCTGGACGGGCGCACCCTGGCGGAAAGCCGCCTGGGATCGGCCCTGTACCTGACGGTCATGGCCATCCAGCGATACGGACAGCTGCGACTGGCCCCCGGGCCGACGGACGTGCTGCGGGCCGGGGATACCCTCATCGTACACGGCCGTCCCGACCACCTCCAGCGACTCCACGGCAGCCATCATCTCCACGTGGAATCCCCGGAACTCGTCCGTTCCCTGGTGCGCCAGTGCCTGGAATTCGCCGAGGCGCGTGTGGGCGAAGGCTCCCCGCTCCTGGGTAACACGGTGCACCGCAGCGGATTGCGCGCCCAACGCCGGGTGCACCTGCTGGCCATCCACGGGCCGGAGGAAGGAGAGGTAAAGGACCCTCGGACCCGTCCGTTTGCGGCTGGGGACGGCTTGGTGCTGCAAGGGGGTCGGCAGGACCTCGAAGCCCTGGAGCGAGACGGCCTGGTCACGGACCTGCGGTTCGTACCCTTCGACGCCGTGGTTGAAAAAACCGCCGGCCGCGCCCAGTTGCTGCCCGTGCGGGTGCCCCCCGGTTCCGTGCTGGCCGATCACGATCTGGTGGAAAGCCGGCTGGGCAATGCGTTCGGTCTCACCGTGGTGGGGATCCTGCGCGGCGAGTCTTTCCTGTGCATGCCGGCGCCCCAGGAAAAGGTGGCGGAGGGGGACCTGCTGATTCTCGAAGGCTCTCCCCGGGACCTCGAAGTGCTCCAGGGTCTCGAGGAATTGGAGATTTCCGCCCAGAGTCCGGGTTTATTGGCGGATCTGGAATCCCAGCAGATCGGCATTACCGAAATCCTGCTTTCCCCCCGGACCGCCCTGGTGGGCCGGACCCTGGCGGACCTGCTCTTCCGGGACCGGTACGGACTGAGCGTGCTGGCCGTCTGGCGGGCCGGGCGTCCTCACAGGAGCGCCCTACAGGACATGCCGCTCCAGTTCGGAGACGCCTTGCTGGTGTATGGGCCGCGCCGCAGCCTGGAAGCCGTGGCCCGGGACCCCGATTTTCTGGTATTGGACGAAGCCGCCGCCCGCGCTCCCCGTCTGGAAAAGGCGTACATCGCCGCAGCCGTCATGCTGGGCGTGCTTCTCACGGCCATCCTGGGCCTGGTTCCCATTTCCATCGCCGCCATGACGGGCGCCGCGTTGATGGTCCTGGCCGGCTGCATCCGCATGGACGAGGCGTATCGCGCCATCGAGTGGAAGGTGGTGTTTCTCATCGCGGCCATGCTGCCGCTGGGATCGGCCATCGAGAACACGGGGGCGGCGCAGATGGCCGCCGAAGCGCTCATCGGCGCGGTGGGCCATTTGGGGCCGCGGTGGATCGTGTTCGCCCTCTTCGTGGTGACCGTGGCGGCCACCCAGGTGGTCCCCACGGCGGCCCTGGTGGTGTTGATGGCCCCCGTGGCCCTCAGCACGGCCCACGCCACCGCCGTCTCACCGCATCTCCTCATGATGACCGTGGCCATGGCGGCGTCCTCGAGTTACGCCAGCCCCCTGTCCCATCCGGCCCACCTGCTGGTCATGGGTCCCGGCGGCTATCGTTTCCTGGACTACGTCAAGGTGGGCGTACCCGTGACGATTCTGGCCCTGGCCGTGTGCGTGGGACTGCTGCCCATATTGTGGCCGCCGTGACGGCGTCAGGATAGCAGGCCGTTGAAAAACGCCGGTCAAGGTATCATATTTGTATTGCCTTATGGATGTCGTCTTGGTATTTTGACAGGTACGTCTCGTCCCATATTCAGGGTGCGCCTGTATTTCGGTGGTCCACGCGATATGAGGTGCATTCATCCCCTCTTCCGGAGAGGATGCCGTGGGCTCATCTCCTAATGATCCGCCGATACATCAAGGCCGCTTCCTCCAAACGGAGACCGGCTCTCGATACCTCATTGAAGGATTCCCTCCCGTTCATTTTCGAACTCATACCGCCCGCAAAACCAGGCAGTTGGACCCTACTACCCAACAATACCTTCCTTTTAGCCTGTACAGCGGTGGAGATTCCGCCATTGGAAACCATAGCAGCCCGTTGATAAACAGTATTACGGGCAGACCGGCCAAAAACGATGAGATGCAAGGCGGGCGAATCCTGAGGATTGAGGCGTACATCCAGTACGCCGCAATGACGAGGGATGAACCCCAACGACACAGATCGCGTCTCTCAACGGCCTGATAAAGGGTTTTCCAAGAAACTATGGCCAACAGGACCTTTTCCATCACGCGTACATACAACGTTCAAGTATAATTAAAACATCCTCTCCCTGTTGTATTAACGTATACGCAGACAATTCGGACGATAATGTTTTGCTTTATGTGATAGTTACGCCCTTGCCTTTTGTTCTTCTTATACAATAATATACATTTTATTTTAGCACGTATGCACACGTTGGGATGAACGCTGCTCGTTACTAGTTCCATTTACTTGTGAAAGTCGCATACATATGTTACGGTGTTATCTATACGATATGGCTACATACTCTACTGTATGTATTCCACAATCCATTTATGTAACATGACATGTAGGGGGACCTAATGGGTATGAAACGTTTTATTATCATTGTATTATCTGCTATATGCGTTATTTTCTCTCTGGTAAATGCTTCTCAGGCGCAATACCATGGGATTTGGAAAGATACCGAAACCGGGAACACACACAACTTCTACATTCAACACTATTCCACGGGCTCAACGGTTGTTATCTATACCATCGATGCCATTCAGTTGTATTCGTTTCTCGGCGCCCTATCGGGCGCCGTTTCGAACAGGACTCCATGGATTTTCTTCATGCCAAAACCCTGAAAATCGAGTTCGCGTCCCCCAGCACGGCCACAGCCGTCATCACGGATAACACCGGCCCCGTTCCCCATTCCATTCAAGTGGACATCCAGAAAATGTATCCCGCGGTTCGTACCCAGCACTCGGGCATCTGGAAAAACGTGGCGTCCGGAATCAATATGTACGTCCAGGAATACGCCACCGGTTCCACCGTGATTGTGTACACCTACGACGCGGAGCATTTCCGCGCTTTTCTCACGGACATGGTGGGGCCTTCCTTTCAGTGCGACGGCATGGGAGGAGCCGGCGAGTTTATGTCCTGCGACTTCACGGGAACGGCCACGGCGCAGGTCTCCGTAGGCCCTGCAGGAGCCGCGGGAATCCGGGCCTCGGCATCCTCTTTCTCCGGCCAGGTGGTCAAACTGTTCTATCCGGAATCGTTGGACATCGACTTCGAGGCGGAGCCGACTTCGGGAAACGCGCCCCTGAACGTGCAGTTCACGGACCTGTCCACAGCCGGAAGAACGGCCTGGCTATGGGATTTCGGCGACGACTCCATGAGCACGGACCGGCACCCCAGCCACACGTTCAGTGCTCCGGGCAGTTACACCATCCTCCAGTTATGCTCGGACGGCTTCGCGGAAACCACCACCGTGAAATCCCATTATATTCTGGTAACCGGGTCGGACAACATCCTCATCAGCGGATACGTGACCACCGGCGGCGCGCCTCTGGACCTGGTCCTGGTGACCTTCGCGGGACTGGGATCCGTAACCACGGACGCCGCCGGCTATTTCGCCATGCTGGCGCCGTCCGGATGGAGCGGAACCGCCGTGCCCGCCAAAGCGGGATACACGTTTATGCCGGCATCCCATTCCTTCAGTAACGTGGAAAGCACGCTCACCGGCCGGGATTTCGCCGCGAGCCCCGTGGCCGTTACATCACCGGCCATCAGCGGCGCGGTCACCGCCGGCGGCGTTCCCCTTTCGGGAGTCCTTCTGACGTTGACCGGCCTGGGCGGTGTCACCACCAACGCCTCGGGCGCCTACACCATGTTCGTTCCCTCGGGGTGGTCGGGTACGGTGACCCCGTCCTTGGCGGGATATACGTTTACACCGCCTTCGAGATCCTACGCCGCCGTGACCTCGGATCAGCCGAACCAGGACTATGCCGCCGCCTCGACCCTTCCGGCGTCCGTCACCATTTCCGGCCGCGTGACCGGGTTGGGGGTCGGTGTCGAGGGAGTGACGCTGACCTTCAGCGGCGGCGGGGAAACCGCCGTTACGGACGCACAGGGCTATTACTCTCACACAATAGGCATGGGATGGTCGGGAACCGCGACCCCTTCCTTGCCGAACCAGGCCCCGCATATAGAGTTCGTTCCCCTGAATCGCACCTACTCCAATGTCACCACAGACCAGACCAACCAGGACTACTCCTTTACCATCCTGCAAGTAACCATTTCCGGCCGCGTGACCGGGTTGGGGGCCGGTGTCGAGGGAGTGACGCTGACCTTCAGCGGCGGCGGGGAAACCGCCGTTACGGACGCACAGGGCTATTATTCCCGTAAGGTAAACCGAGGATGGTCCGGAACCGCGACCCCTTCCTTGCCCAACCAGGCCCCGCATATAGAGTTCGTTCCGCTGAACCGCACCTACTCCAATGTCACCACAGACCAGACCAATCAGGACTACTCCTTTACCATCCTGTATGTGACCATTTCCGGCTATGTGACCTGGATGGGGTCCGGTTTGGTCGGCGTGACGCTGACCTTCAGCAGCGGCGGGGGAACACCCGTTACCGTTACTACGGGCGCACAGGGCTATTACAGCCGTCAGGTATACCGAGGATGGTCCGGAACCGTGACCCCTTCCAACCCCGGCGACGTGTTCAACCCGCCAAACCGCGAGTATTCCAACGTCATCACAAACCAGACGAATCAGGACTATGCGGCCTGGTAACGGCCGCCGGAATGCGCCGGCGTATCGACTGGCCGGCGTACGACAAGGATGCCGCGGCGCCAAGAACACTGGAAGCGATCCGCGCACGCGGGGTGTTGCACAGACCGAAAGGTCAAGCGCCACCCCGCAGGCCGGATCCCGTATCGCGTTTCCCGCCGGCCTGTCTCCCAAAGGTGTTTCGGACGGGTGTTGTGTCACCTGCGTTCCGTTGATTAGTGCTCAAAATTATCCCTTGCAATATCACCTCCGATCCGTTAGGTTTGGAACGCCTTACCGCCTTACGGGTAATGATTCCGTGACGTTGCCTTCGAAAAGCATGGAATTTCCGGCCGACCGGGCGACGACGGACTTCCCTCTCCGGGGAAGGTTCTCCGGCGTACTGAAACCCATCTACCAAACCGTCCGAAATAAAGCCTGAATCCGTGACGTGTTTTTCTGCGTAGTCGGTTTCACAGGTTTGGGGGCGGTTTTTCGGCTCTTTCATTGAGTCTGACGCAGCTCAAAGCCGATTCACAGTTGTTTCTATGTCTCCCGAACGCTGCTTTCGGAGGTTGAGGGGATTTTGGACAAACTCAGGACATAGGTAACCTTTCAAACGTCACCGTTAGGGTCTGGATCCGGCTTTTACCAACCGAGTCAGCCGTAAGACAGTCGCATATGGACCTCCGTAAATGCTTCATAGGCCGGACAGTGACGACCCAAGCGCAGGATCAGGCGGCGTCCTGTTCGGATGAATCGACCCGCCACCGTCATGAGTTCCTGAAGGACCGTACGAATGCGGCGGCGTTTCGCGGGATGGCGCACCGGCGAACGGTCACCGAGAAGTCCGAACTGGCCGATAATACGAAGCATGTTATAGACCATGCCTGCGCACGTCAGCACCAGGGCATTGGTGGCGAACTTGCCGGACGGCAGCCGCTCCATATCCAGATCGGTCTTGATTTCGCTATGAAACTGTTCGCTCGTAGCATGCTCCTCGTACAGGCGGATTACCTGTTCCTCAGGCAGAACCCGGTTGGTCCACCATCCTTCCAGTGTAATCTCCGGCGTCAACCGCATTTGCCCGTCCCGATCCGTGGTGCGTTCCGTCACCCGCATGGCGCGCATGAATCGCATCTTTTTCCCATCCACTTCACGCGTCTCGCACACCGTCATCACGGCCACCTTCTTGCCCGGCCTGGGCCGGGTCACCCGGCCTTCGGCGAACAGCCGGTCACGCCAGGCCAGGGGGTCCTCCTTGCGGGGGTTCCACTTGACCACAAACGCGACATTCTTGTGTCG